>Ga0065721_10003794_pt1 | contig 98046 bp, 92 predicted proteins | sample Mesricmetagenome_FD_59108 | JGI IMG/M metagenome (GOLD analysis project Ga0065721, IMG submission 59108) | Mesophilic microbial community from rice straw/compost enrichment Sample: eDNA_1 v2 (version 2) | ecosystem: Engineered > Solid waste > Grass > Composting > Bioreactor | place: USA: Davis... | reverse complement strand
CCTGCCGCAACACGTGCCACTGGCAGGCCTTCGGCAGGGCGAAGGGCGGCTCCACCATCAGGGCCGCGTCCAGGTTGCCGGCCTGCACCTGCTCGTACAGCCCGATGGAGTTGCCCGGCATCACGTAGAGCTGAAACTGCGGGTAACGCCCGGTCAGCCGCGCCAGCACGTCCGGCAGGATGCCGGTGATGGCGGTGGAGATGGCGCCCAGCCGCAGCTCGCCCGTGATGGCGTCCCCGGTGGCGAGCGTGCGCAGGTCGCGCACCTCCTGCAACAGGCCGCGCGCCTTCGCCAGGATCGCGGCGCCGGAGGGGGTGGGCTGCACCGTCCGGCCGGAGCGGGTCAGCAGCGGGGCGCCGACCTCCCCCTCCAGCGCGCGGATGCGCTGTGCCACGGCGGCGGGCGTCAGCCCCAGCCGGCGCGCCGCCTCGGCCATCGAACCGCAATCGGCGACGCAGATGAAACTTTCCAGGAAGCGCGTGTCCATCGATAGAAAAACTATCGTCTGAACGAACAAGAGCAAGCATTTTCCATCCACTCCCCGCACGGCGACAATGGGCCGAACCGGTTGCGGAAAGGGGCATGTCGTCAGAGGCACGGAGCGTGCCCTTGCCAGGCCTCTATCCCATGAACACCGACACCAAGGCGCGCTATGACGCCGCGACGAAAACCAGGAATGGATGACAGTGATGGCTCTCGATGAAACGGCCCAGGGCGTCTACGCCATCGCGGCGACCCCCTTCCACCCCGACGGGCGGCTGGACACGCAATCGGTGGACCGGCTGACGGACTTCTACCTGGAGGCCGGCGTCACCGGCCTGACCATCCTTGGCATCATGGGCGAGGCGCCGAAGCTGGAGCCGGAGGAGTCGCTCGCCATCACCCGGCAGGTGGTCACGCGCGCGGCCTCCGTCCCGGTGGTGGTCGGCGTGTCCTCCCCCGGCCTTGCGGCGATGCGCTCGCTGGCGCGCAAGGCGATGGACCTCGGGGCCGCGGGCGTGATGATCGCGCCGCCGCCGAGCCTGCGCACCGACGACCAGATCATCGGCTATTACGCCCAGGCGGTGGAGGCCATCGGCGACGACATCCCCTTCGTGTTGCAGGACTACCCGCTGACCCTGACCGTCGTCATGACGCCGAAGGTGATCCGGCAGATCGTGCAGAACCATCCGTCCTGCGTGATGTTGAAGCATGAGGACTGGCCGGGCCTGGAGAAGATCTCCGCCCTGCGCGGGTTCCAGAAGGACGGCTCCATGCGGCCGATCTCCATCCTTACCGGCAACGGCGCCCTGTTCCTGGATTTCGAGATGGAGCGCGGGGCCGACGGCGCCATGACCGGCTATGCCTTCCCGGACATGCTGGTGGACGTGGTGCGCCTGTCCAAGGCCGGGGAGCGGGACGCGGCGCACGACCTGTTCGACGCGCATCTGCCGCTGATCCGGTACGAGCAGCAGCAGGGCGTCGGCCTTGCCGTGCGCAAATACGTGCTGATGAAGCGCGGGGCCATCGCGTCCGACGCGCAGCGTAAGCCCGCCAGTGGCCTGACCGCGGCGGCCCGCGCCGAGGTCGACTATTTGCTGGGCCGGCTGGCGCGGCGCGATTCGCGCGCAGCGTTCTGAGCGACGCCGAAAGAATCGCGGAAGGAGGAACCGTCGGAGCGGCATTCTGTTTGTGCTCAAATTGATTACGGCAGAGGAGGCGACGAACCATGGCCCAACACGATTACGTGCGTCACACGCTCGATTGCCTGGAAGAGGCGCAAGCGGCCCTGCGGCTTGCCCAACGCAAGGGCCAGATCGCGCCGGAGGACGAGGACCAGTTGATTCGCCGCCTCGACACCCTCACCGAGCGCATCAACCAGGTGCAGCAGACGCATTAATGCCGGCCAAGGCCGCGCCGTTCCGGGCGCGGCCTTCGGCGACCCGCCGCTGTGATCGCCGCCGTGACCCGTTCACGAACCTTCCGCGACCGGCAGCACCAACTCCACCCGCAAGCCCCCCAGGGGCGAGTCCAGCAACCGGACGTCGCCGCCGTAGAGCCGCGCCACGTCGCGCACCACGGCGAGGCCCAGCCCCGTGCCAGGCGTGCTCTCGTCCAGGCGCACGCCGGGGGCCAGCACGGCGTCGCGGCGGTCGGCCGGCAGGCCCGGCCCGTCGTCGTCCACGGACACCGCCAGCATACCGCCGGCCTCCAGCCGCGAGGTGACCTCCACCCGCGCCTTCGCCCATTTGCAGGCGTTGTCCATCAGGTTGCCCAGCATCTCGTCGAGGTCCGCGCGCTCCCCGGCGAAGACATGCTCGCGCGGGACGCGGACGGTGACCGAGACGTGGCGGTCGCCGTTGCCGTTGCCGTGCAGCTTGCCCATCACCCGGCCCAGCGCCGCGGCGCTGTCGGCGACGGGCGTCGCGACGCCGGGCAGGCCGCGCGCCGCGGCGGCGCGGGCGCGGGCCATGTGGTGGTCGATGTGGCGGCGCATCTCCGCCACCTGCCGGCCGATGGCGGCACCCATGTTGCGCGCGTTCTCCGGCGCCAGCCCGTCCGCCTCGTTCGCCAGCACGGCGAGGTTCGTCTTCAGCGCGTGCGCCAGATTGCCGGCCTGAAGCCGCGCCCGGCCGACCACCTCCTCCGAATGGTCGAGCAGGGCGTTCAGATCCTCCAGAAGCGGCTGCACCTCGCTGGGCGCGGCGGCGCCGAAGCGCTTCTTGCGGCCGGCGCGCACCTCGGCCAGTTCGGCGCGCAGGCGGACCAGCGGGCGCAGGCCGACGGAAACCTGCACCATCGCCGCCGCGATCAGCACCAGCGCCAGCACCCCCAGCGACAGCCAGAGCACCCGGTTGAAGGCCGCGATGACACCCTGCATCTCGCTCTCGTCGGCGGCGACGGCGATGCGGAAGGGCTTGGACGCGGTGGGGGCCACGGCGGGGAAGGTGACGGTGCGCTCCATCACGATCAGCGTCCGGTCCGCCGGACCGGGGATGAGGTGGCGGTGCACCTCCCCATCGTCGTCGCCCGGCGGCAGGGCCAGCGTTTCATCCCACAGGGAACGGGCGCGCAGGCGGGTGGTGTTTCCGTCGTCGACCTGCCAGTAGAGGCCCGAGAGAGGCAGGCGGAAGCGCGGGTCGCTCAGCGGGTGGCGCAGCATCGGCGCGCCATCGGCGCCCACGTCGACCAGCGCCGCCAGCTGGTTTAGGTGGTTGGTCAGCTCGGTGTCGAAACGGCGGGCGACATGGTCGCGGAACAGGCCGGACAGCACGACGCCGGCCATGGCCAGCGCCAGCGCGATCCACACCGCCGCCCCGGCCAGCAGGCGGAAGCGCAGGGAGCCGGTGACCGCCTTCCAGCGCAGCGCGCCCGTCACGGCTCCTCCACCTTGTAGCCCAGGCCGCGCACCGTCCGGATCAGGTCGGTGCCCAGCTTGCGGCGCAGGCGGCCGACGAAGACCTCGATGGTGTTGGAATCGCGGTCGAAATCCTGGGCGTAGATGTGTTCCGTCAGCTCGCTGCGCGACACCACCTGCCCCTTGCGGTGCATCAGATAGGCCAGCACGCGGTACTCGTGCGCGGTCAGGTCCACCGGCCGGCCATCGACCGACACGCGCCCCGACCGGGTGTCCAGCACCACCCCGCCGCAGGCGATCTCCGCCGAGGCGTGACCCTTCGACCGGCGGATCAGCGCACGGATGCGGGCGAGCAGCTCCTCCATGCTGAAGGGCTTGGCGAGGTAGTCGTCGGCCCCGGCGTCGATGCCCTGCACCTTCTCGGTCCAGGCGCCGCGCGCCGTCAGGATGATGACCGGCGTCGCGATGCCCTGGCGGCGCCACGCGCGCAGCACGGTCAGCCCATCCACCTTCGGCAGGCCGAGGTCCAGGACGATGGCGTCGTAGGGCTCCGTCTCGCCCAGGAACTGCCCGTCCTCCCCGTCGCCGGAGAGGTCCACGGCATAGCCCGCAGCCTCCAGCCGTTCGACGAGCTGGCGGCCGAGCGCCGGGTCATCCTCCACCACCAGCAGGCGCATGGCTTCCTCTCTTTCCATGATGCCCATGCCGGCCGCGAACCTCCAGCAGGTCGCCGGTCGCGGCGTCGTATTTCAGCTTCAGGATGCGGCCTTCGGCGGTGATGGTCTTGATTTCATAGACGATCTGCCCGTCCTCGTCCTCGAACTCCACGTCCAGGATGTCGCCGGGAAAGGCCGCGTTGGCCTTGGCGACGATCTCCTCCAGCGGCAGGGCGCGGCCGGACCGCAGCGCCTCGCGGGCGCGCTCGTGGTCGTTGTCGTCGTCCGCGCGGGCTCCCCCCGCCAAGGCGGCGAGCAGGGCAAGGACCGGGACGAAGGTGCGAAGTGCGTGCATGGGCCGCCGCGGCAGCGCCCCCCACGGGAGCGTCGAGAACATCCGAATGCACTGAGTTAGCACATCGCCGCCTGAATGGCACCTGAACGGGCCGGTCAGCCTGCGTTCAGCGTGGGCGGTGCAGTCTCCACCCCATGATCGAGTTCACTGGACCGGAGACGACCCGATGATCCGCAGAATGCTGATCCACGCCTGCGCCGCGGCGCTTCTGGTGGCCGTCGGCGCCTTCGCCTGGCAGGCGTCGACAACCGTGGAGGGGGCGGGCGGCACGGCCGGGGCGCTGGCCTCCGTTCTGTTCGGGGGCGGCCATGACGATGATTGACCAACGCCCGGCGCGCCGGCGGACGCCGGCCAAGCTGCTGTTCCTGTTCGCCTTCCACGCCACGCTGGCGGGCTCCTTCCTGGTCAGCTACCTGACCGGGGACGAGGACACCTACGGCATGCACCAGTTCGCCGGCTATACGGCGCTGGCCGCCCTGGCGGTGCGCGTGGTCGTGGCGCTGGCCGCAAAGGCCGGTCCGCTGTGCTTTCCCCGCCCGTCGCCGCGCGCGACGGTGGACTGGCTGGCGCGCCTGCTGACCGGAGACGTCCGGGCGCGCGGGCAACGCAGCCCGTTGCTGGCCTGGATGGCCGTGGCGCTGCTCGCCGTCGTCGGCGCTGCCGCCGCGACCGGGGCCGTCGCTGATTTCGTAACGCCGGTCGAACACCTGCATGAGGCGATCGCCGAATTCTCGCTGGTCGTCGTGCTCGCCCACATCGCGCTGGTCTTCGCCCTGCACGGGCTGAAGAACGCGGCGGCCATCGGCGCCGCGCTGCGCGCCCGCTTCACCACCCGACCGGAGGCGTCCGCGCCATGAGCCGCTTTGCCCTGTCCATGATCGCCCTGCTCGCCACCGGCGCCGGGGCGGCCTACGCCGCGGGGGAGAGCGCCGCCCGCAGCGCGATCCTCGACGGTTATGCCGCCCAGGCGAAAGCGGACGGAGCGAAGGCGGGAGCGCCGGCCTTCGCCGGCTTCTCGGCGGAGCGCGGGCGTGCGCTCTACCTCGGCCCGCACGCCGGAGGGAAGGCGGAAACCAATGCCTGCGCCGTGTGCCACACGCCGAACCCGGTGAACCAGGGGCGGCACCAGAAGACCGGCCGCGCCATCGAGCCGATGGCCGTCTCCGCCAACCCCAAGCGCTTTACCGACCGTGCGGAGGTCGAGAAGCGGTTCGACCGCGACTGCCCCAACGTCCTCGGCCGCGCCTGCACGGTGCAGGAGAAGGGCGACTTCATCACCTACCTCGCCGGACAATGAGCCAGAGAATGAGGAAGCCGATCATGCGCCTGTCCCTGCGCGCCGTTGCCGCCTCGGCGGTTCTGCTGACCGCCACCGCCGTGCTCGCCAACGAGTTCGAACGGGTCCGGCCAGTCACGCACGAGCCCACCCTCAAGGAATGCGGCGAATGCCACATGGCATTCCCGCCCGGCCTGCTGCCGGCTGGAAGCTGGAACCGCATCATGGATGGGCTGGACAACCATTTCGGCGAAAAGGCCTCGCTGCCGCCGGACACCGTCGCGGAGATCCGCGCCTACCTGACCGGGAACGCCGCCCGGCAGGGCGACGGTCAGGTGATGCGGATCACCGAGCAGCGCTGGTGGACGCACGAGCACGATTTCCGCCCCGCGGTGTGGGCGCGGAAGGACGTGATGTCCAAGGCGAACTGCGAGGCCTGCCACCGCGACGCCGGCCGCGGGCTGTTCGACGACGACTGAGCCCTATGTAATGGTGCCTACGCGATGGTGTTGACCAGCCCGCCGTCGGCGCGCAGCGCGGCACCGGTGGTGGCGGAGGCCGCCGGGCTGCACAGGTAGACGGCGAGGTTGGCAATCTCCTCCGGATCGGCGAAGCGGCGGATCAGGGAGGACGGACGCTCGTTGCGGAAGAAGTCCGCCTCCACCTGTTCCAGCGTCCGGCCGCTGCCCTTGGCGATGTCGCCCAGGAAGGTTTCCACTCCCTCGGTCCGCGTCGGGCCGGGCAGCACGGAATTCACCGTCACGCCCGTTCCCGCCAGTTCGACGGCAAGCCCGCGGGCGATGCTGAGCTGTGCCGTCTTGGTCATGCCGTAATGGATCATCTCCTTCGGGATGTTCAGCGCGGATTCGCTGGAGATGAACAGGATGCGGCCCCAGCCGCGCTGCGCCATCCCCGGCGCGTAGGCGCGTGAAAAGCGCACGCCGCTCAGCACGTTGACGTCGAAGAAGCGGCGCCAGTCCTCGTCCGGGATGTCGAAGAAGGGCTTCGGTTCGAAGATGCCCAGGTTGTTGACCAGGATGTCCACGTCCGGTACGCGCCCGATCAGCGCCGCCGCTCCTTCGGGCGTGGCGGCATCGACGGCGATGGCCTCCACCTGGGCGTTGGGCACGGCCTCGCGGATGCGCTTGGCGGCGCGCTCCACGCCGTCCGCCGACCGGCCATTGACCACGACGGTGGCCCCCAGTTCGGCCAGTCCCTTGGCGATGGCGAATCCGATGCCGGCGGTCGAGCCGGTCACCAACGCCCGGCGGTTGCGCAGATCCAGGTTCATGTCGTGCCTCTCGAAAGTTCGTGTGCCGCACCCTTGCCGTCATCCCCGCGAAGGCGGGGATCCAGGAGACTCTGCGTATAAGTGGTTGTTCAGCCTGGATTCCCGCCTTCGCGGGAATGACGGTGGATGGTTGTTGCCGGTGAGAATGGTATTTACCGGTTGACGGCCTGCATGCCGGCTTCGGGGTAGCGGGTGCCGGACGCGGCACCCGGCGGGCAGGCGGCGTCGATGGCGGCGAGGTCGTCGGGGCTGAGCGTCACCGACAGGGCGCCCACATTGTCTTCCAGGTACTTGCGCCGCTTGGTGCCGGGGATCGGCACGACGTCCCGGCCGCGCGACAGCACCCAGGCCAGCGCCAGTTGGGCCGGCGTGCAGCCCTTGGACCGCGCCATCTCCTCGATCCGGCGGACGAGGTCGAGGTTGCGCTGAAAGTTCTCGCCCTGGAACCGGGGGGAGTTGCGGCGGTAGTCGTCCGGGGCGAGATCCTCGAACTTTTTGAACTGTCCGGTCAGGAAGCCGCGGCCGAGTGGGCTGTAGGCGACGAAGCCGATGCCGATGCCGAGGTCCCGCACGGTCGGCAGGATGTCGTCCTCCGGGTCGCGGCTCCACAGGGAATATTCGGTTTGCAGGGCGGCGATGGGGTGCACGGCGTGGGCGCGGCGGATGGTCTGGGGACCCGCCTCCGACAGGCCGAGGAAGCGCACCTTGCCCTGGCGGACCAGATCGGCCATGGCGCCCACCGTGTCCTCGATGGGCGTGTTCGGATCGACGCGGTGCTGGTAGTAGAGGTCGATCACATCGACGCCCAGCCGCTTCAGGCTCGCGTCGCAGGCCTGCCGCACATACTCGGGCCGGCCGTTGACGCCCAGGAAGTTGCCGTCGGCGCCGCGCACGTTGCCGAACTTGGTCGCCAGCACGACCCGGTCGCGCCGGTCGCGGATGGCGCGGCCGACCAGTTCCTCGTTGTGGCCGACGCCGTACATGTCGGCGGTGTCCAGCAGGGTGACGCCGAGTTCCAGGGCGCGGTGGATGGTCGCGATGGATTCCGCCTCGTCGCGTCCCGCATAGAACTCCGACATGCCCATGCAGCCGAGCCCCATGGCCGAGACCTCAAGCCCCTGGCCCAGTCGTCGCTTGTCCATTGTGCTGTCTCCCGGTGCTGTGCCGCCCATTATTCTAGGCCGCGGGGAAGGCTTCGCCAGCGTCGGCCGGGGCTCAAGCCTCGCCGGTGGCGCGGGCCAGGATTGCGCCGCTGTCCACCGTCGGCGGCAGCGTGCCGAAGCAGTGCCCCCAGTCGCCGCCAAGGCGCGAGGCGCAGAAGGCCTCCGCCACCGCGGGCGGGGCATGGCGCAGCAGCAGGCCGGCCTGGAGCGCCAGCGCCAGCCGTTCCACCAGCCGGCGGGCTTGAAGCTCAAGCGTTGCAGGATCTGCGAGCATCGCCCGCGTGTCGCGGACCCACAGGTCGAGCCGGCCGTCCATCCCGCGCACCGCGCCAAGCTCCGCCTCCAGCGCGGCGAGCGCTGCGGGCTCCCGTTGCAGGGTGCGCAGCACGTCCAGCGCGATCACGTTGCCGGATCCCTCCCAGATCGCGTTCAGCGGCGCCTCGCGGTAGAGGCGGGGCATCCCCCCGTCCTCGACGTAGCCGTTGCCGCCGTGGCACTCCAGCGCCTCGTACACCACGGCCGGGCAGCGCTTGGTGATCCAGTATTTGGCGATGGCGACGGCCAGCCGCGCGAAGGCGCGGGCCTCCGGGTTGCTCTCCCCTTCGTCGAAGGCGCGGGCGACGCGCAGAACCAGCGTGATGGCGGCCTCGCTTTCCAGCGCAAGGTCGGCCAGGACGGGGCGCATGGCCGGTTGCTCGATCAGCCGGCGGCCGAAGGCGGACCGGTGGGCGGCGTGGTGCAGGGCGCGGGACAAGGCGGCGCGCATCAGCCCGGCGGCGGCGAAGCCGCAGTCCAGGCGCGTGTGGTGCACCATCTCGATGATGCCGGACACGCCGCGCCCTTCCTCCCCGATCAGCAGGCCCCAGGCCCCGTCGTATTCAATCTCCGCCGAGGCGTTGGAGCGGTTGCCGAGCTTGTCCTTCAGACGCTGAAGTCGAAACGCGTTGCGCGTCCCGTCCGGCCGCCAGCGCGGCACCAGGAAGCAGGACAGTCCGCGCTCCGTCTGCGCCAGCGTCAGGAAGGCGTCGGACATGGGGGCGGAGCAGAACCACTTGTGCCCGGTCAGCGCGTATTCCCCGCCCGGCCCGCCGGCTCCCAGCGGTCGGGCCACCGTGCTGTTGGCCCGCACGTCGGAGCCGCCCTGCTTCTCCGTCATCGCCATGCCGACGGTGACGCCGGTCTTCTCCCCCGGCGGCAGGAAGCGCGGGTCGTGGCGGTCGGACAGGATGCGCGGCAGCCATTCCTCGGCCAGTTCCGGCTGGCGGCGCAGCGCCGGGACGGAGGCGTAGGTCATGGCGACCGGACACAGCACGCCGGCCTCCGCCTGCGTCATGAGGTACCCCATGGCCGCGTGTGCTACATGGCCGCCGCGCCTGTTGGGGTCTTGCGGTCCGGATGAAGGTATTTCCGTGGGAGACGTCCAGGCGACGGAGTGGATGCGGTGGCGGAAGGCCATGTCCATCAGCGCGTGGTAGGCGGGGTGGAACTCCACCTCGTCGATGCGGTGGCCGTAGCGGTCGAAGGTCTTCAGCACCGGCGGGTTGCGGTTGGCGAGGTCGCCCAGTTCCATCACCCGCTCGCCGCCGGCTTCAAGCCCCAGGGCGGCCAGCGCGTCCTCCGCCCAGCCCGCCCCTTCGCGGCGCACCGCTTCCCGCAGGGCCGGGTCGGTCTGCCAGAGGTCGCGCGGGGCGAAGTCCGGCGGCTGGTTGGTCACGGTGTGGGTGGCGAGCGTGGAGGCGGGGGCGCGGTGGGCCATGACGGCTCTCGCTCAGAAGTTTCGGTCAACACCAGACAGGGAGAATTGCGATGAACGACGACACCTTCAACATGGGCATCCGCAAGTACCTGAAGGTCGTGGGCGTCACGTCGCAGCGCGAGATCGAGCATGCGGTGAACGACGCCCTGGCCGCCGGCAAGCTCAAGGGGAACGAGACGTTGCAGGCGCGCGTCGTCCTGACCATCGAGAGCATCGGCCTGTCCCACGAGATCAAGGGCGACATCGCCCTGGAATAGCAATCAGGCAAATATAGCGATCACTTGGCCGGCTGTTCCTCGATCCGGTCCACACGGTCGGGGTAGAAGGCCAGGTGGTTCGCGATGGGGGCCGCGGCGGGGTAGGGCGCCTCATAGCTCCAGACCGCATTCTCCGCGGCCTTGTCCCCGACCCGCAGGCTGAAATAGGAGGCGTCGCCCTTGTAGGGGCAGTGCGTCCCGTGGCTGGTGCGCTGGAAGGCGGTCATGTCGGCGTCTTCCCGCGGGATGTACTGGACCGCGGGATAGGTCGCCTCCTTCAGGGTCAGGGCGCGGGTGGTGTCCGCCACGACGCGCCCGCCGAAGACGACGCGGACCCGGTTCGGGTTCGGCGTGATGGTGATGGGGTGGTCGGGGCCGGGCGTTTTCATGGAGTTATTCCCTCATGTGCTGTGCGGGATGGAGGATCGGTTTGCAGGCCGCCCGGTCAACCCTGTGCCCTCCCAACATTGCGTAAGCATTACATACGGCCTTGACCGAAGGCCGGCTGCGGCTCATGATGATGCATCATACAGCAAACATCCACGCATCGGAGCGGAGGGCGGGTACGGGCAATGGCCGGATACGATCTGAAGCTTCTGGAACACGACAACCTCGGCGGAACGATCTACCAGACACTGTGCGAGGCCCTGATGAAGGGCGTGTTCAAGCCGGACGACCGCCTGAAGATTCGCGACCTTGCCGAGCAACTGGGGACGAGCGTCACGCCGGTGCGCGACGCGATCCTGCGTCTGGTGCAGGATCAGGCACTGGTGCTGCGTTCACCGCGCGACATCCGCGTGCCCATGCTGACCCGCGCCGTCTATCTGGAAATCCGCGACATCCGCGTGAACCTGGAAGGGCTGGCGGCGGAGCGCGCCGCGCAGGTGGCGACCCCGGCGCAGATCGCGGCGCTGGAGGGCCTTCTGAAGCGGAACGAGGACGCGATGGCGGCCGGCGACACCCGGCAGGCCACCGAACTCAACCAGATGTTCCATTTCGCGCTGGCTGAGATCGCCGACATGCCGGTACTGCGCGATATCCTGCGGCGGCTGTGGCTCCAGATGGGGCCGCTGATCGCCGACGTCTATGCCGGCGCCGGGCGCACCATGATCGACCACCATTACCCGCTGATGGACGCCATCCGCCGCCACGATGGCCCCGCCGCCGCCCGCGCCATCCAGGCGGACATCCAATTGGCCAGCGGCCCCATCCTGGAGCGGATCGAAGCGGTTGATGCCGCTATGCCCGTTTCCTGACCATCACCATGATGCATCGACGAATGACCCTGCCCGAGCGACGAGGAGTGACCGGCCATGGCGCCGCCTGACGTTCTGACCACCGTGGCACCGGCCATCTCCCCGGACGAGGCCTCCGCCGCGGCCCTGCGGCATTTCGGCGTGGCCGGAACCGTGCGCGTGCTGACCAGCGAGCGCGACCGCAACTTCCACATCGCCAGTCCGGACGGGCAAGGCTATGTGCTGAAGTTCACCAACCCCGCCGAACCGCAGGTCGTCACCAGCTTCCAGACGGAGGCCATGCTGCATGTGGCCGCGCGCGACGCCAGCCTGCCGGTGCCGCGCGTCGTGCCGACGCGGGACGGCCAGCCGCAGGTGATCGTGGAGGTCGAGGGCTGCGCCATGGTGCTGCGGCTGTTGACCTATCTGGAAGGCACGCCGCTCCACGCCGCACCGGCCTCGCCGGGGCAGATGCGGTCGCTGGGGGCGACGCTCGCCCGGCTGGATCGGGCGCTGGACGGGTTCGAGCATCCGGGCTCGCAGCGCGACCTGCTGTGGGACATCACCCGCGTCGCCAGCATCCGCGACCGGCTGCATTACGTGGAGGACGACGGGCGCCGCCGCATGACGGAGCGGTTCGTCGACCGCTTCGCGGACGAGGTGGCGCCGCGGCTGCCCGGCTTGCGTCATCAGGTCATCCACAACGACCTGAACCCCCACAACGCCGTGGTCGATCCCGTCGGGCTGGAGACCGTCACCGGCATCATCGACTTCGGCGACGCGCTGAAGGCCCCGCTGGCCAACGATCTGGCGACGGCGCTCGCCTACCACGTGACCAGCGGCGAGACGCCCTTCGGTTCGATCGTCGAGATGACCCGCGCCTACAACGCCGTGCTTCCGCTGCGGCGGGACGAGGTGGACCTGCTGCCCGATCTGGTGTGCGCCCGCCTCGCCCTGACCATCGGCATCACCGCGTGGCGCGCCGCCGAGTATCCCGAGAACCGCGACTACATTTTGCGCAACGCCGAACGCGCCTTCGCCGGGCTTGCTCGGCTGACCGGCGACGAGGGCGCCGTCGCGACCCGCCTGCTCCATCAGGCCTGCCAGGAAGAGTGATCCCACCATGACCATGATCAACGCCTACGCGCCCGACGCCGCCGATTCCCTGCCGGAGCGGGAACGCGCCCTGATCGCCCGCCGCGAACGGCTGCTCGGCCCGGCCTACCGCCTGTTCTACGCCGACCCGGTGCACGTCGTGCGGGGGGAGGGCTCGTACCTCTACGATCCGGACGGCAACCGCTACCTGGACGCCTACAACAACGTCGCCTCGGTCGGCCACAGCCGGCCGGAGGTGGTGGAGGCGATGGCGAAGCAGGCCGCCGTGCTGAACACCCACACGCGTTACCTGACCGACGGCATCCTCGACTTCGCCGAGGCTTTCCTGGCGGAATTCCCGGCTGAACTGTCGCACCTGATGCTGACCTGCACCGGCAGCGAGGCCAACGACCTCGCCCTGCGCGTCGCCCGCGTGCACGCCGGCGGGACGGGCGTGGTCATCGCGCACAACGCCTATCACGGCGTGACTTCCGCGCTGGCGGAGATGTCGCCGTCGCTCGGCGCGGCGGTGAAGCTGGGCGACCATGTCCGCGTGGTGCCGGCCCCGGACAGCTACCGCATTCCGGAGGCGGAGGTGGGCGCCGCCTTCGCCCGCTCCGTCGAGGCGGCCATAGCCGATCTGGCGGAGAAGGGCATCAAGCCGGCGGCGCTGCTGGTCGACACCATCTTCTCCAGCAGCGGCGTCTTCACCGACCCGGCGGGCTTCCTCGCCCCGGCGGTCGAGGTGATGCGCAAGGCCGGCGGCGTCTTCATCGCCGACGAGGTTCAGCCCGGCTTCGGGCGGCTCGGCACCCACATGTGGGGCTTCGCGCGCCACGGGCTGGTGCCCGACATCGTGACGGTCGGCAAGCCCATGGGCAACGGCCACCCGGTGGCCGGCGCCGTGTTCCGGCCTGAGGTGATCGAGGCCTTCGGCAAGAGCCAGCGCTATTTCAACACCTTCGGTGGCAACCCGGTGTCCTGTGCGGTGGCGCTGGCCGTGCTGCGGGTCATCAAGAAGGACCGCTTGCAGGAAAACGCGCTGGCCGTCGGCACGGAGATGATCCAAGGACTGCGGGCGCTGGCCGGCAAGCATGACCTGATCGGCGACGTGCGCGGCAGCGGTCTGTTCATCGGCGTGGAGATGGTGCGCGACCGCAAGCTGAAGACCCCGGCGGCCGAGGAAACCGCCCGCGTGGTCAACGGCATGCGCCGGCGCAGGGTGCTGATCAGCGCGACCGGGCAGGAAGGGCATATCCTGAAGATCCGCCCGCCGCTGGTGTTCTCGTCCGACGACGCGAAGCTGTTCCTGTCCACCCTGGACGAGGTCCTGGCGGCGCTGTGACCGCCGGGGACGGGGCGCCTTGATCCAGGGCGCCCCGTCCCGGCCACTTGGAAATTGCCGTTCGCGGCGACACCTCATGCCATCGACGACACGGCATCCGCCCGGTCCGGGACGGTCCCGCCGCGCCTTGCCCTGCCTTGCCCCCAAGGAGTTTTGAATGGCCGATCTTTCCGCCTTCCCGATCACGGCCCGCTGGCCGGCCCAGCATCCCGACCGGTTGCAGCTCTATTCAGCGCCCACGCCGAACGGGGTGAAGGTGTCCATCATGCTGGAGGAAACCGGCCTGCCTTACGAGGCGCACCCGATCGCCATCGGCGCCAACGAGACCTGGACGCCGGAATTCCTGTCGCTGAACCCCAACGGTAAGATCCCGGCGATCATCGACCCCAACGGTCCCGGCGGCCAAGCCCTTGCCCTGTTCGAATCCGGCGCCATCCTGCTGTACCTCGCCGAAAAGACCGGCCAGTTCCTGCCGGCCGATCCGGCTCGGCGGTACGAGACCATCCAATGGGTGTTCTTCCAGATGGGCGCCATCGGGCCGATGTTCGGCCAACTCGGCTTCTTCCACAAGTTCGCCGGCCGCGAGTTCGAGGACAAGCGCCCGCTGGAACGCTACCGGGCGGAATCGCAGCGCCTGCTCGGCGTGCTGGAAGGGCGGCTGGCCGGCCGGGCGTGGATCATGGGCGACTACTACACCATCGCCGACATCTCGATGCTTGGCTGGGTGCGCAACCTCATCGGCTTCTACGGCGCGCGCGAGCTTGTGGACTTCGACAGCCTGACGAACGTCCCGCGCTGGCTGGAACAGGGGCTAGCCCGTCCGGCGGTGCAGCGCGGCGTGACCATCCCGGCCCCCCGCTGAGCGTTATCGGAACGGCGGGTCCAGGTGGTGTCTGACGGCTTTCAGTCATGATCGTCAGACACCGCCGGGACCGGTGTCGCCGCGGAACAGCACCACCACGGAGTGCGCCTGCGCCCGATAGGAACGGCCCTCCAGCCGGGGCGCCGTTTGCCAGGGAACGATGTCCTGCGGCGATTTCAACGCGGTGTCGATCCAGCGCCGCCACGGGAAGCCTCCGTCATCCGCGGCCGGCGGCAGTTCGAACTCCAGCGCCTCTCGGAACGCGTTGAAGATCAGGTAGACGCACAGGCCGTGCTGCTGCAGTTCCGTTTCGAACGCGAGACTGTGCGAAGCCGCCCCCCAGTCCGGCTGCCCCAGCGTCACGCCGTGCCACGTGATTTCCGCCTGCCGCATCACCTGATTGAGGGTCAGCCGCTGGTCTTCGTAATCGGTGCTTCGCAGGTTCCTCTGCGCGTTCAGCAGGGTGACGAAGCGGTGCAGGTCCGCGTGCCTGTCCAGCAGCGACCAGTCGAACCAACTGGTCTCGTTGTCCTGGCAGTAGGCGTTGTTGTTGCCCGATTGGGTGCGCCGCACCTCGTCCCCCATCAGGAGCATGGGCATGCCGAGGGCGAGCAGGGTGGCCGTCAGGAAATTCTTCGCCTGCCGGTTCCTCAGCGCTTCGATGGAGGGATCGTCGCTCGGCCCCTCGACCCCGCAATTCCAGCTGCGATTGTCGTCGGTGCCGTCGCGGTTGTTTTCCCCGTTCGCCTCGTTGTGCTTGCCGTTGTAGGACACGAGGTCGTTCAGGGTGAAGCCGTCGTGGCAGGTGACGAAGTTGACGCTCTGCTCCGCCTCGCGCTCCTCGTGCTCGTAGATTTCGGGGCTGCCGACCAGCCGGTCCGCCAGCCGCCCCACCGACTCCGAATCGCCGCGGAAGAAGGACCGAACGTCGTCGCGGAAACGCCCGTTCCATTCCTTCCAGCTGTCGCCGACAAAGCTGCCGACCTGATAGAGCCCCGCCGCGTCCCACGCCTCCGCGATCAGCTTCGTTCCGGCCAGGGCCGGCTCCGTCTCGATGTCCCACAGGATGGGCGCGTTCGGGATCGGGTGCCCCGACGTATCGCGCGACAGGACGGAGGCAAGGTCGAAGCGGAAGCCGTCCACATGCATCACCTCCACCCAGTATTTCAGGCTGTCCACGATCATGCGGCGGACGACGGGGTGATTGGCGTTCAGCGTGTTGCCGGTGCCCGTGTAGTTGGCGTAGCGGGACCGGTCCGCGTCGAGGATGTAGTAGGTGGTGTTGTCCAGCCCGCGGAGGCCCAGCGTCGGGCCGCGATGGTCGCCTTCCGCCGTGTGGTTGAACACGACGTCGAGGATGACCTCGATGCCTGCGCGGTGCAGCGCCTTGACCATGTCGCGGAACTCGTCCAGGGGGCCGAGCGGATCCGTCCGCGAACTGTAGGCCTGATGCGGCGCAAAGAACGAGACCGGCGCGTATCCCCAGTAGTTCACCTTTCCCGGCGGGCTGTCCTGGGCGTCGAACTGGAACACCGGCAGCAGTTCCACCGCGGTGATGCCCAAGTCCCGCAGGTACGGAATCCTCTCGATCAGTCCGGCGAAGGTGCCGCGGAGCCGGTCGTCGACCCCGGAACTGGGATGGCGCGTGAAGCCGCGCACGTGCATCTCGTACACGATGGTTTGCGCGGACGGACGCCGCGGCGGCGCGTCGCCTTCCCAGTCGTAGGCCGAGGGATCCGTCACAGCGCATTTCATGGCGGACGCGCCGTTGTCGCCCGCATCAAAGGCACCGCTGCGGCTGTAGCCATCCGGAACGACCACTGCGCGGCCATACGGGTCGAGCAGGACCTTGTTCCGATCGAATCGCATTCCGCCGGCGGGATCCCACGGCCCATCGGCCCGGTATCCGTAGATCTGGCCCGCCGCCACGCCGGGAACGAACGCATGCCAGTAGTGATAGGTGCGGTTGGCGACGGGATCGAGGTGGATCACGCGGGCGGGCGCCGCGTCATCGGCATGGTCGAACAGCAGCAGGTCGATTCCGGTCGCGTGCTTTGAAAAGACGCTGAAGTTCGTTCCCCCGCGGGACGGCGTCGCCCCCAGCGGCGCGCTGCAACCCCGTTCGGCCGTGCCGGCCTCGAGGATCGGCTGGTCCGCTATGAAACGCTGCATGGCTTGGCATCCCAGATCTCCGCCGTGTATTCGGCGATGGTGCGGTCGCTGGAGAAGTGACCGGACCCGGCGATGTTCATGATGACCTTGCGCGACCAGCCCTCCGGGTCGGCGTAGAGATCCAGCAGCCTGCGATCCGCGTCGAGATAGGCGGTGAGGTCGGCCAAATGCATGTAGCGGTCGCCGCGCGTCAGCAGCGTTTCGCGCAGGGGTTCGAAGATCTCCGGCTCAAGTCGGTTGAAATGGTCGGAAAAGATCAGGTCCAGGGCGGCGCGGATTTCCGGCTCGCGGTCGTAATGCCAATAGGGGCTGTACCAGCCCGCGCTGCCGGCCACCTGATCCGCCGTCAGCCCGAACAGGAAGAAGTTTTCCTCGCCCGCCGCGTCCGCCATTTCGATGGTGGCACCGTCGCGCGTGCCGATGGTCAGCGCGCCGTTCATCATGAACTTCATGTTGCTCGTCCCGCTTGCCTCATAGCCGGCGGTCGAGATCTGGTTGGACACGTCGGTGGCCGGGATCAGCTTTTCCGCCAGGGACACGCAGTATTCCGGCAGGAACACCACCTTGATGCGGCCGCGCACGGCGGGATCGTCGTTGATGGTGGCGGACAGGCTGTTCAGGAACTTGATGATCACTTTGGCAAGGTGATAGGCGGGCGCCGCCTTTCCTGCGAAGAAGAAGGTGCGCGGCGCCATGTCCATGTTCGGGTTCTGGCGCAGCCGGTTGTAGAGAACGGCGATGCGCGGCCCGTTCAGAAGCTGCCGCTTGTAGCCGTGGATGCGCTTCACCTGGCTGTCGAAGATCGTGTCCGGGTCCACGGCGCTTTCCTCCCCTGACGACTGACGACCCATTGGCAATCAGATGTTGTCGGCCTCCGTCGAACTGCCGCCGTGCGACCCGGCGGCCTGTCCCCAGGTCCAGCCCGAAATCTCGGGCATGTCGTCGCCGTACCGCGTGATGTACTCCTTGTGCTCGATCAGCTTGTCGCGGATGGCCTGCTTGGCGTAGGCGGCCCGCGCGCCGAGCTTCGGCACGCGGTCGATCACGTCGTTGACGAGGTGGAACCGGTCGAGTTCGTTCAGCACGCACATGTCGAAGGGCGTGGTGGTGGTCCCTTCTTCCTTGTAGCCGCGCACATGCAGGTTGTCGTGGCCGGTCCGCCGGTAGGTCAGCCGGTGGACGAGCCAAGGATAGCCGTGGAAGGCGAAGATGATCGGCTTGTCCGTCGTGAACAGCGCGTCGAAGTCGCGATCCGGAATCCCGTGGGGGTGCTCGCTCGGCGGCTGAAGGGTCATGAGGTCGACGACGTTGACGACCCTCATCTTCAAGTCGGGCGCGTAGCGGCGGAGAAGATCGACCGCGGCCAGGGTTTCCAGCGTCGGCACGTCGCCGCAGCAGGCCATCACCACGTCGGGCTCCCCGTCGCGGTCGTTGCTGGCCCACTCCCAGATGCCGAGCCCGGCGGTGCAGTGCTTGACGGCCTCGTCCATCGTCAGCCACTGCGGCGCCGGCTGCTTGCCGGCCACGACGACGTTGACGTAGTTCCGGCTGCGCAGGCAGTGGTCGGTGACCGACAGCAGGCAGTTGGCGTCGGGCGGCAGATAGACGCGGACGACGTCGGCCTTCTTGTTGACCACATGGTCGATGAAGCCGGGGTCCTGGTGGCTGAAGCCGTTGTGGTCCTGGCGCCAGACATGGCTGGACAGCAGATAGTTCAGCGAGGCGATGGGGCGCCGCCACGGGATGTGGTTGCACACCTTCAGCCACTTGGCGTGCTGGTTGAGCATCGAATCCACGATGTGGATGAAAGCCTCGTAGCACGAGAAGAATCCGTGCCGCCCCGTCAACAGGTAGCCTTCCAGCCAGCCCTGGCACTGGTGCTCGCTCAGCATCTCCATCACCCGGCCATCCGGGGCGAGGTGGTCGTCCCAGGGCAGGGTTTCCGCGACCCAGGCGCGGTTGGTGACCTCCAGCACGTCCTGCCAGCGGTTGGAGTTGTTCTCGTCCGGGCTGAACAGGCGGAAATTCCGCGCGTCCATGTTCAGCTTCAGGACGTCGCGGAGGAACCCGCCCATGATGCGGGTGGACTCCGCCGTGGATGCACCGGGCGCCGGCACCGCGACGGCGTAGTCGCGGAAATCGGGAAGGCGCAGGTCGTGCAGGAGAAGGCCGCCGTTGGCGTGCGGGTTGGCGCTCATCCGGCGTGTGCCGTGCGGCGGAAGATCCGCCAGCTCGGGGCGGACGCGGCCGGCGTCGTCGAACAGCTCCGCCGGGCGGTAGCTCTTCATCCACTGTTCGAGGATGCGCACATGCTCCGGATTGTCCTGCATGGCGCCCATCGGCACCTGGTGCGAGCGCCAGTAATCCTCGGTACGCTTGCCGTCGATCTCCTTCGGGCAGGTCCAGCCCTTGGGCGTACGGAGCACGATCATGGGCCAGCGCGGGCGCTCCGTGAACCCGTTCCGGCGCGCGTCGTCCTTGATCCGCCGGATGTCGGCGACGATGGCGTCCAGGGTCGAGGCCATTCGGTCGTGCATGACGGCCGGATCATGCCCTTCCACGAAATACGGGGTGTATCCGTACCCGCGGAGAAGCTGGTCCAGCTCTTCGTGGCTGATCCGGGCCAGCACGGTGGGGTTGGCGATCTTGTAGCCGTTGAGGTGCAGGATCGGCAGGACGACCCCGTCGGTGACCGGATCGAGGAACTTGTTGGAATGCCAGCTCGTCGCCAGAGGTCCGGTCTCCGCCTCGCCGTCGCCGACGATGCAGGCGACAATCAGGCCGGGGTTGTCGAAGGCGGCCCCATACGCGTGCGACAGGGCATAGCCGAGTTCGCCGCCCTCGTGGATCGATCCGGGCGTTTCCGGGGCCACGTGGCTGGGAATGCCACCGGGAAAAGAGAACTGCTTGAAGAGGCGCTTCATCCCCTCCTCGTCCAGCGCGACCTCGGGGTAGACTTCGCTGTACGTCCCTTCAAGGTAGGCGTTCGCGACCATCGCCGGTCCGCCGTGCCCCGGACCGGTGATGTAGATCATGTCCAGATCATGCTGTTTGATGATCCGGTTCAGGTGAACATAGATGAAGTTCAGGCCGGGCGTGGTTCCCCAGTGGCCCAGCAGCCGTGGCTTGATGTGTTCCTTGGCCAGAGGCTTTTTCAGCAGCGGGTTGTCGTAGAGGTAAATCTGGCCGACGGACAGGTAGTTGGCCGCTCTCCAGTAGGCATCGACGAGTGCCTTTTCCTGGTCCGACAGCCCCGTTCCCATAATCCACCTCCCCTAGCCCGGACGCCGGCCGTGGCGATGCCCAGAGTGCCAGCGTGCCGATTTCCCGTCTCCGTCTCATCGGTGCATGTGCCGACACGAATACATTGCCGTGGTTGAAAGCCCCGGGCCGGGCCGCTCATGGTGCCGCACCCGGGAGGGGAACGGAGGCGGTGTACGGGCGCCTTACCGTAACGTACGTGCCTTCGGCCATGCCTTGTGCGACCGTTCTTCGGGCCACCGGCATCGGCCATCGCGGTATCGGCCATGGACGGTGGCGCCGCGCGTCCACAGGCGTCCCATCGGGAGCGGGGGGTGGAATGCGATGTCGATGGACAGCACGTTGCAACTCATGGTTCTCCGGTTCCCGGCCTTCCGGACCCTGATACTCGAACAGTTCCCCAAGAACGCACGCCTGCAGGCCCTGTGCGCCGACTACAGCGAGGCCTTGGCCGCCTACACGGCCTGGGAAAGCGCCTCCGCGCCGGAAGCGGGCGAGCGGGCGAGCGATTACCGGCGCCTTGTGGCCGAGTTGGAGCAGGAACTGCTGGGCGAACTGCTGGATTTGGACGCGGCGCATCCGTCCGCGAAACCGGGCGGGCAGGGCGGCGGCCCCTCCGGACGGGCGGGGTGACGCCTTGATGTAACGCCCAAATCGGCGGCTCCGTGCTACGTTCGGCCCGGTTCACGATTGACGATTCCGGTGCCGGTCATGACGCAACGCCATTCCATTGGTCATTCCCTTGCCGTGTTGGCGGTCCTGTGCGGGGCGTGGTCCACCGGTGCGCTGGCGGCCGATCCGGCGCATCTGTCCGCACCCGTGGCCCCCGCCGGCGCCCCGGTCGGCACCATGACGGCGATCACCCCGCCTGGGGGCCTTCCTCAAGCGATCGCCCGCCCGCCGGCACAGCCTTTCGCGGCGCAGCCGATCGGCAGCTACGCCAACGGCTGCATTCGCGGCGCCGGGACGCTGCCGCCCGAAGGGATCGGCTATCAGGCGGTCAACCTGTCGCGGAACCGGAACCACGGGCACCCGGACAGCATCGCGTTCGTCCAGGATCTTGCCCGCCGCGCGCAGGCGGAGCAGCTTGGGCGGCTGGCCATCGGCGATATGTCCAAGCCCTACGGCGGGCGGATGGAAAGCGGACACGCCAGCCACCAGATCGGCCTGGATGTGGACGTGTGGTTCGACCTGGACCAGCCGACGCTTCCGCGGGCGGATCGGGAACGCACGGATTTCCCGACCATGGTGAACCGGGACGCGCAACGCGTCTTCCCGGACCGGTTCGGCCCCCGTCAGGTGCGCCTGTTGCAACTGGCGGCGACCAGCCCGGCGGTAGCGCGGGTGTTCGTGAACCCGGCGATCAAGCTGGCGCTGTGCGAGGGGGAGGCGGGCGACCGGTCCTGGCTTCGCAAAATCCGCCCCTGGGCCGGGCATGACTCGCATTTCCATGTGCGGATGAACTGCCCGGCCGGGTCGACGGCTTGTATGTCGCAGGATCCCATTCCGCCGGGCGACGGCTGCGGCCAGGAGCTGATGAGCTGGTTCGAGCCGCCGAAGGAAGCGCCGGCACCCCGGCCGAAGACCATTCCCGAGCCGCCCGGGGCTTGCCTGGCGATCCTGGCGGGGAACTGAGCGCTCCTTCCATCCCCGCCGCGAAGAGGCAGGCCGCGCGCGTCCGTCTGTTCGGGCCAGATGTCAGGCCCGGCTGTCAGATGATCCCGCCGTTCGCCCGAAGAACCTGGCCGTTGATCCAGGCGCCGTCGGGGCCGGCGAGGAATGCGACCGCGTTCGCGATGTCCTCGGGCTGGCCGAGCCGTTCGAGCGGGGCGAGCTTGGCAAGCTGGTCGACCGTCTCCTGCGGCTTGCCGTCCAGGAACAGGGCGGTCGCGGTGGGGCCGGGCGCGATCGCGTTGACGGTGATGGTGCGCCCCCGCAGTTCCTTGCTCAGGATGTGGGTCATCGCCTCGACCCCGGCCTTGGTGGCGGTGTAGACCGCGTAGTTGGGCGGGCGGAGGCCGACCACGCTGGACGACAGGTTGATGATGCGCCCGCCGTCGCGCAGGCGCTTCGCCGCCTCGCGGAGCGTGTTGAAGGTGCCCTTCAGGTTGATGGCGATCTGGCGGTCGAACAGCGCGTCGTCACTGGTTGCGATGGACGCCAGCATCATGATGCCCGCGTTGTTGACCAGCACGTCCACTCCGCCGAACGCGGCTTCCGCGCTGTCGAACATCCGGGCGACCGCCGCCGGATCGCTGACGTCGGCCTGCGCGCTCAGCGCCCGTCCGCCGGACGTCTCGATCTCGGACACCAGCCGCTCGGCGTCCTGCGCGCTGCCGGCGTAGTTGACGACGACCGTGAATCCGTCCCTGGCAAGGCGCCGGGCGATGGCCGCCCCGATCCCGCGCGAGGCCCCGGTGACGATCGCAACCTTGTTCTGCTCGTTCGACATGGTGGCATCTCCGTCGTTGGTGCCGGCTTGCCGCCGGCGGTCATGGGGAGAAGGTGCCGCTTGGCATCGCAAAGATAATCGGCCATGAATCGGCATCACTGTTCAAAAGCCGTCAACAATAGGGGCGCTCATGGACAAGCTTGACGCGATGCGCCTGTTCATCCGCATCGTCGAGCGGCGCAGCTTCACCGAGGCCGCGAATGATCTCGGCATCCCGCGCGCCACCGCCACCCACGCCATCCGGCAGTTGGAGGAGCGATTGGGGGTCCGCCTTCTTCAGCGGACGACGCGCGTCGTCCGGCCCACCCTCGACGGCGAGGCCTTCGCCCGCCGGTGCAGCGCCATTCTCGCTGATATCGAAAACGCCGAAAGCGCATTCACGGACCGGAAGCCGAAGGGCCTGCTGAAGATCGACGTGCAGGGCACGCTCGCCCGTCATTTCCTGATCCCGCGGCTGCGCCAATTCCAGGGCGAGTTTCCCGATATCGAGATTTCGATCAGCGAGGGCGAGCGCTACGTCGACCTCGTACGGGAAGGCGTGGACTGCGTTCTGCGTTACGGCGAACTGGCCGACAGCGACCTGATCGCCCGCCGCGTCACCACGCTCCACCGCCTGACCTGCGCGTCCCCGGACTATCTGGAGCGCTTCGGAAGGCCGACCACGCTCGACGGGTTGGCCGGGCATCGGATGGTCGGGCTGCGGTCCTTGACGACGGGGAACATCCGGCCGCTTGAGTTCGTCGAGGCCGGGCGTGTGCTGAGCGTCTCGCTTCCGTCGCCGGTGTCGGTGACCGGGACCGAAACCTATCTCGCCGTGGCCCGGCTGGGCTTCGGCCTGTTCCAGGTCCCGCTGTTCCACGCGCAACGGGACCTGGACGAAGGCCGGCTGATTCCGGTCCTTGTGGATTTCCCGCCGCCGACGGCGCCGATCTCGCTCCTCTATCCGCCCAACCGGCAGCTTTCGCCACGCGTCCGCGTGTTCATGGACTGGGCCGCGGCGCAGTTCGAACCGGGTTCCGCGTGACGGTCCCCTCCGCCCAAAGGGCGGGCCGGAACGTTTGATTACACGCAATTCGGTTGACAGGACCCGTGCGTGACCAGCGAAATGGCCGCACCATGCCCATGATCCCCTTGAAGCGCCGTGAACTTCTGGCCGGCTGCGGCGTGCTGCTGCTGGTCCCGACCTCCGCCCTGGCGCAGACGATGACCGCGCGCCGGCTCAACCTGCGCAACCAGAACACGGGGGAAACCTTCAACGGCCCCTTCCGCGACGCGGACGGCCCGCTGCCCGACGCGATGGCCGATCTGGCAAAGTTTCTGCGCGACCATCACGCCGACAAGGTCGGGCCGGTGGATGTCGGCGCGCTCGATCTCCTGGCCGACATCATGGAGGCGGTGGGGCAGAGCCGGGCGACCGTGCTCTCCGCCTTCCGCACGCCCGAGACGAACGCCAAGCTGGCGCGAAGGGGTCTCGGGGGGGGCGAACACAGCCAGCATCTGCTCGGCAAGGCGCTCGACGTAACCTTCCCGGCGCGCCTGCCCGACGCGCATCGCAAGGCCCTGGAACTGAAGCGCGGCGGCGTGGGGTGGTACCCGCGCTCGTTCTTCCTTCACCTGGACACGGGGCCGGTGCGGAGCTGGGAACTGTTCGGCCGCGATCTGGACAACCTGTTCGCCCCCGGTGTCCGGGGACGCATCCGCACGGTCGCCGACCGCATGAGGATCCACCGCGCCATGGCCCGTCGACGCCTGACCGCGGGGCACTGATCGGCGGTCAATGACCGACCGAAACACTAGGACAATGTTAACCAACCCTGTCCCAATCTCCCGGTCCATTCAGGCCAGGAGAGTCAGGTGAGTGTGAAAAAGGACCACCAGTTCGACATCCGGCTGTCGATCGCCCGGTACGGCCGGGCGGGATGGCGCTGGACGATGCTGCTGACGTCCGATGATGACGTGCATGCGACCGCTGCCGAATTCCGCTCCGACGAGGACGGGCGCGGCACATGGATGCGGATGATCGGTGAGGTGGAGTGGCTGATGGTCACTCCGCCGGACAAGCGTTCCTACCCCGCGGACGCGCAGGAGGCGCGCGACGAAATCACCCAGTTCTGCGCCTACGCCGCGGCCGAAATCATCGGGCCGCGGGGCGGTGTGGTCGGCGGAGCCCCGTCTTGGGCTGCGGATTTGGCGACCGCACAGCCGGCGGGAACCTGCTGACCGGCCGAAGCCGCTCGAAACCCTCCGGATGTGGGCAATCCGCCGTCATTCCGGGATGAGAGCGGCGGCTTGGCGGTCCCGGACGTCGGTGCTCCGGGAAAGCCCCTCCTTCACGCCCGCCCGGTCCTCGGCGTTGCGGTTCTGGCTCATCTTCCGTTTGGCGTCGATCCGGGCGATGGGCAGCCGCACGCCGATGATGCCCTTCAACTGCGCCTGGATGAAGTCAGGCGGGGCATCGCCGACGGCCCACGGTTGAGGGCGGGATGCCTCGTGGAGACCGGTGAGTCGGGTGACGACATCGAGCAGCCGGTCGGCATCCTCGAAGAACTCGACCGGGCCGTAGGCGTGGACCGCCACGTAGTTCCACGTCGGAACGACCTTCCCGTCACGACTCTTGCCCGCGTACCAGGAGGGAGTGACGTAGGCATCCGGCCCCATGAAGATCGCCAGGGCCTCCCCGACCGGTGGCTCCTTCCATTGGGGATTGGCTTTCGCGACGTGCCCGTAGAGCGTGCCCATGTCTCCTTCACGTTCGTCCAGGACCATGGGGATCGGCGTGCACACCAACCCGTTCGCCGTGGACGTTACCAGATTGGCAAGCCCGGCGGCGCGCATCGTCTCATGGATGAACGGCAGGTCGGTCTCGCGAAACGCCGGCGGGACATACATTCGGGCCTCCTTGAGGGCAATGTTCGTGGTGTTCGTGCCCTGTGGATCAGACTACCAGCGTGGCGGCGATCGTGCACATGACGATGCCGATGCCCACGTCCAGCACCCGCCATGCCGCTGGCCGTGCGAAGACGGGCCGCAACAGGCGCGCGCCGTAACCCAGCGAAAAGAAGAACAGGAAGGACGCCGTCATCGCGCCGAGCGCGAAGGCGTGCTTGCCCGCCGCGAACTGCGTGGACACGGAACCCACCAGCACGACCGTGTCCAAATAGACGTGCGGATTGAGCCACGTCAGCGCCAGACAGGTCGCCAGCGTCGCACCGAAACTGGCCGGGACGGCCGCCGCCGGTGTCAGCGCGTCTCCCGAGCGAACGGCCGCCCAGAAACTGCGCAGGCCATAGACCAGCAGGAAGGCCGCGCCGGCATACCGCGTGGCCGTTTCAAGCCACGGCACCCAGCCGGCGGCTTGGGCGAAGCCGCCAACCCCCGCCAGGATCAGCACGGCGTCGGACACTGCGCAGGTCAGGCAAACCGCCAGGATGTGTTCGCCGCGCAATCCCTGGCGCAGCACGAAGGCGTTCTGCGCGCCGATGGCGACGATCAGGCTGAGCCCCAGCAGGAGGCCGGGAACGAAGGCGGACAGCATGGAGGCCTCTTTCAACGACGGAAGGCCATTCCGGTAGCACGGGTGGTGAGATTAGAATAATTAAAGCTTCTTATCCGTGTTAAGGAACGCTAATCCATGCTGGATTATTCCCTGCTCGCCGCGTTGGCGGCCGTCATCCGCACCGGCAGCTTCGAGCAGGCGGCGAATCAACTCCACGTCACCCCCTCGGCCGTGTCCCAGCGCGTGAAGCTTCTGGAGGAAAGGCTGGGGACGATCCTGGTGGTGCGGGGCGTTCCCTGCACCGGCACGCCGGCGGGGCAACGTTTGTGCCAGCACGTGGAGCAGGTGTCGCTGCTGGAGAGCGAACTGCGCCATGATCTGCCGGGCATCCAGCACGCTGGCCCGCCGGTCGCGGTGCGCATCGCGGTAAACGCCGACAGCCTTGCGACGTGGTTCGTCACGGCGATGGCCGAAACACCGGACGTCCTGTTCGACCTCGTCCTCGACGACCAGGATCACAGCGCCGACTGGCTGCGCCGGGGCGAGGTTCTGGCGGCGGTGACGGCCAGCGCCAAGCCGGTGCAAGGTTGCGACAGCACGCCGCTGGGCGCACTGCGCTACATCGCGACCGCCAGCCCGGCGTTCGTCCGCCGGCACTTCCCCGAGGGCTGGGACGACGCATCCCTCGCCCGCGCGCCGCGCCTGACCTTCAACAGCAAGGATCGGTTGCAGACGCAGTGGACACGGCAGGCCTTCGGAACGGAGATCGCATCGCCAACCCACTGGCTGCCCTCGTCCCAGGCGTTCATCGACGCGGCACTGGCCGGACTGGGCTGGGGAATGAATCCGGAAATGCTCGTCGCCGAACATCTGCGCGACGGGCGACTGGTTGCCCTGGTCCCGGACCAACCGCTGGATGTGCCGCTGTTCTGGCAACGAAGCCGCATCGCAAGCAGGACGCTGGCGGACATCACACACGCCGTTCTCCGCACGGCGAGCGCCCTGCTGCAGAAAACGTAACGCTTTCGCTCTCAAGTCATTGCAGGCGCGAGGGCGCTTGGAAAAAACCAAGTGAGGTGGCGCCGTGTTGGACGCCCGGATGTGTCTGTTCCAGGGGCACCACTCATGCTCAAAGGTGCGGAGCCCCAACGGGAGATTGGCCGGATTTGGCAAGTTTTACGGTTCGACGAGAACGGGTCGACGACCGCACCCACCGGTCGCACGCTGATGCCCCGATCTGCGGACTCCGCAAACGCGAGGGCGACATTTCGATACCCATCCGCGCTACGGACTTGTCGCATCCAGAGGCGTATTCTGGCACTTCCGCACCTTAACTTTTCCATGGGGTGTGCCATGACCACGTCGGCAACCAAAACCTTCGGTTTCGGTGACCTGAAACGAGCCATCGAACATAGCGATGCCGACGCGCTGGTCCAGTTTTACGCCGATGATGCCGAGATGATGATCGTCGATCGCAACCGCCCGCCCAGCGCGCCGATGACCCTGTCAGGCAAAGAGGTAATCACGGCATTCTGGCGCGATATCTGCGCCAGGGACATGACACACCGTGTCGGTCATGAGGTTGTTGGGTCGGATCGTGCCGCCTTCATCGAAGAGTGCGCCTATCCCGACGGATGCCATGTCATGTCCGCGATGACCCTCGATCTGCGCGACGGTCGGATATCTCGGCACCTCACCGTTCAAGCATGGGACGAGGTCAGTTGTTCTGCAGGCGAGCCATCGTAAAGTATACACATTGGTCCGCCATACCATTGCTGGATTGAGGATAATCGAGAAATAGCCGTTCGGCAGATCTGGCTTGATAAAGCTGAACAACCGGCAAGGGCGTTGGTTGTTCATGGGGAGCCAGCGTTCTGACGACACGTTCGTGAATGGGTGAGTGCTGTACTGTCGGTGAAAAGAAGCTGTCAATGCGCGCACAATGCGGCGTAGCGTGCATGATATGCTCTGATTGGCCATTCAGGGAGAGTGTCATGACCGTTTATATGGCTGAAAGAAACCTCCAGGGCATTGGTATGGATGATCTTGCCTCAGCGCAAAAACGGGCAATCGACACAGCCCACGATATGAGCGCCAATGGCACACCGGTCCGCTACATCCGCAGCACATTCGTTCCGAGTGAAGGACGATGCGAATGCCTGTTTGAAGCTGATGATGCCGAAACTGTACGCCAACTGAATGACAAAGCGCACATCCCCTACACGCGCGTTGTCGAGGCCATGGACCTCACACCTCCATAAGGCAATGGCACGGGAGAATGGAGTTCATCCGGCCCACTTCCCGTCCATCCGGACGCCTGGTGAACTGAGGCAGTATGGGGTGAAATGGGACGGCGGCTTTCGAACCACCATCATTCCTGTCTGGCTTGGATCGGTGCCTACCTGTTCGTTGCCGCTGGCTTGATCCAGGCAGCGGCCATTGCGTGCTTTCTCCGGGGGCGGCGGCCTCATCGAGGCTGCTGTTGAGGCGATGCGAACCAAGGTGATCGGCGGCGGTGAGAAGAGCGTGTTCTCACCGGCGCCAAGCCGGCGAAGCCGCCGGTTTGCGCGCCAGCGGCCGGGTGTCTCGGCCGCTGGTCGATGAGCCCGAAGGCTCGTTGCGCATGCGCAGCGGGCGGCGGATGAATGCGCGTATGCTTCCGCCTCACGGCGACGGGTTCAACAAGATGCGGGGGAGCGGGTCCGGGTAGGCATTGCCGCTATCCTCCCGCTGCTGCCGGTCTTCGCTGGTGACTTTCCCCAGGCGCCACCGATACGTCTGTGGCAAAAGGGGACGCACGCCTCGGCTGCGCTTGCGATCGCCTTCACCAAAAGCCACCGGATCGGACGGCACGCCGGGGCAGAGCCAACGGCCGGGGGAGATCCCCTGACGACTTCACCTACCGTTCAAGACCGCGCGGATGGCCTTGCCCTCTTATCGTCGCGTGCCGTGCCCCTGTTTGGCCAAGAACGCAATCTCGCACCGGTTGACGGCGATGTCTCTCAGAGTCCGGTCATCGATCTCTTGGAGCGAGGCCATCGCCCGGCGCATCCGGTGCCCTTCCCCAATGCGGACGAGAAGGGTGTCAGCCACGCCGCGCCAAGCGGCAAATCCAAGGGTAGCACGGTCAGCGCGCAGCACCGCATGGACGGATGTGGACGCCATGGTTTGTCTCCTGTTCAGAAATAGGTGCCTGCCCGGCTTGCCGGCTGATCACGGCTCACGCCGACAGACGTAATAATCGTTCTGCAGATCATGCGGCAGCTGGTGCACCGTGACGTTCATGAAGCCGCGTTCGCGCAGCATCGCGATGGCCGTTTCCCGCCCCCACATCGCCCCGAAGCCGGCACCGTCCTGGGCCAGGGACACGGTCATGCAGTGCATGCAGGACACGGTGTAGAGCAGCGGTCCGATGGGATGGTCGATGTTGTTGTGGTGGTGGCACGAGGCGTGGATGTCCTGCATCAGGAAGGTGCCGCCGGGCCGCAACGCGCGGGCGATGGCGCTCAGCACGGTTCCCGGCTCCTTCTGGTCGTGGATGGCGTCGAAGGCCGTGATCAGGTCGTAGCGCGCCACCTCGTCCAGATGCGTCAGGTCGGCCTGGGCGAAGCGGATGTTGCCCGTTCCGTGCTGGATGGATTCCGCACGGCCGCGCCGGATGGCCTCCACCGACAGGTCGTAGCCGGTGAAGCGGCTGTTCGGGAACGTCCGGGCCAGCAGGTTCAGCGTCCGGCCGCTGCCGCAGCCGACATCCAGCACGTCGATGCCGGCTTCCAGCCGTTCCGCAATCCCCGGAGCCAGGGGCAGGATCCGGTCGGTCAGCGCTCCCAGCACGGTCTGCCCGCTGTCCTCGGCCATAACCTCATGAAAGCGGGTGAAGGCCTCGTAGGGCACGCCGCCACCCTTGTGGAAGCACTCCACGATGCGGTCCTCGACCGATCCGAGCAGGGGGATGTACTGCGCATAGACCGCGACGTTGCCCAGCGGGCTGGACCGCGTCAGCGAGGCCGCATGCTCAGCGGGCAGAGCGTAGCGGCCGGTGTCGGGGTCGAGGTCGACGAAGCCGCCCGTCACCATGGCGCCCAGCCATTCGCGGACGTAGCGCTCGTTGAGCCCGGCGGCTTGCGCGATCTCCCCGCTGGTGGACGGCGGCAACACCGCCATCCGGTCGAACAGACCGGTGCGGTGCCCGACCGAGGTCATCAGCGCCATGGCGCCGCCGTTCAGCACGCTGACCACCCGTTCCGCGAAGGCATCGGCCCGGCTCTGGTCGAAGCGGGTGGTCGCGGCGGCGGTTCTGTCATGGGAGGTCGCGGCGGTCATTGGTGCATTCCTTTCCGGGTCGGGGGGCGTCGTGGCCGCACCATGACCCCGCGTCCGTCTGCCGCCCGTCATCAGGCGCGTGAATCCTGCGTGAATTCGCACATCGGTCCCGCTGGCCATGCCCGTTTCCGTCTTTTTTCCCCCGCCGCGGCGATTTTCACGCCGCTTTCACGCCCCGCATGACGGGTGGCTGACAAGCCGGCGGCTAGCGTTGGGGCCTATCGTTCCCACCAGGACACCAGGGAGAAGACACCGTGGCCCGCATTCCATGCCGTTCCGCGCTCCTTGCCGTCGCCGTGCTCGCCGCGGCATGTCCGGCGAGCGCACAGGACCATTCGACGCACCGCCCGCTGAAAACGGAAGTGAAGCCCTTTACCGAGATGGGGACGGGAGCGACCGGCCCGCTGGATGCGTCGGCGGATCTGCTCGACGGTCTCGGGACGCTCAGCTGGCCCGTCACGACCACCAGCCGGCAGGCCCAGGTCCTTTTCGACCAGGGGCTCCGCCTGTCCTACGCCTTCAATCATGGGGAGGCGAGGCGCGCCTTCCGCAAGGCGCAGAGCCTCGATCCCGCCTGCGCCCTGTGCTTCTGGGGCGAGGCGCTGGTGCTCGGCCCCAACATCAACTGGCCGATGGAGCCGGACGCCAACGCGCCGGCTCTGGCGGCCCTACGGCAGGCGCAGGCCCATGCCGCCCACGCCACGGACCGGGAGCGCGCGCTGATCGACGCGCTCGCCCGCCGCTATGCGGAGGACGCGCCGGCCGACCGCAAGGCGCTCGACGCGGCCTACGCCGATGCGATGGCCGAGGTGGAGCGGCGGTTTCCCGACGATCCTCAGATCGCCGTCTTGACGGCCGAGGCGATGATGAACCTGACGCCCTGGGATTACTGGGCGGACGCCGGCCGCACGCCGAAGGGGCGCACGGCGGACATCGTCGCGACGCTGGAACGGGTGCTGGCGTCCGATCCGGAGCATCCCGGCGCGATCCACTACTACATCCACATGGTCGAAGCGTCCGACCGGCCCGAACGGGCTGAGCCCTACGCCGACCGCCTTGGCCGGCTGATGCCGGCGGCGGGGCACCTCGTGCACATGCCTTCGCACATCTACTACCGCGTCGGCCGGTACCGGGACTCGCTGGAGGCCAACCGCGGCGCGGTGGCCGCGGACGAAGCCTACTTGGCGAAGGTCAAGGCCACCGGCATCTATCCCAGCGCCTACTACCCCCACAACATCCACTTCCTGATGGTGTCGGCGCAGATGGCCGGCGATGGGCCAACCGTGGTCGCGTCCGCCGACAAGCTCGCCCGGACCGTGACCGAGGAAGCGGCGCGGACGATCCCGTGGGTCCAGCCGATCAAGGCCGCGCCCTATTTCGCGCACGCCCAGTACAGCGCGCCGGCAACCGTCCTCGCGCTGCCCGATCCGGGCGACGCACTGCCCTACGTCAAGGCGCTGTGGCATTACGCCCGCGGGGTGGCCCAGGCGGCGCAGGGCAACGCGGCCGAAGCCGGGCGCGAGGCGGAGGCCATCGGCGCCCTCGTCCGCACCACCGATTTCAGCGGCCTGGACGCGGCCGGCATCCCGGCGGACCGCATCGCCACGCTGTCCCGCCATGTGGTGCTGGCGCGCATCGCGCAATCGCGCGGCGACCAGGAAACGGCGCTTGTGGAGTTCCGCAAGGCGGCGGCGATCGAGGACACGCTGTCCTACATGGAACCGCCCTACTGGTATTATCCGGTGCGGCAGTCGCTGGGCGCCGTCCTGCTCCAGACCGGGCAGGCGGCGGAGGCTGAACGTGCCTTCCGCGCCAGCCTGGCGAAGGCCCCGCACAATGGCTGGGCGCTCTATGGCCTGACCGAGGCGCTGAGGGCGCAGGGCCGCACCGCCGAAGCCGAGCAGACCGCCGAGCGCCTCGCCCGCGCGTGGGCCGGCGATCGCAGCCAACTGGCGCTGAACAAGCTCTAAAAAGGCGTTCAGGCGGCCAGCGCGTCCTGCACGCGCTGGATCGGGTGGACGAAGCCGACCCGGCGGCACTCCTCCAGCGCATAGGTGAGGGCGCGCCGGGTCGCCTCGTCGCGCAGGCCCCGGCCCCAGCGGGCCAGCGCCCGGCCGCGCGCGGCGAACAGCGTGCACCAGGGCAAAGGTTCGGCCGCCGCATAGTCTTCCAGGGCCTGGGCGTAGCGCTCCGCCAAGGGCCAGTCCCGCAGGTCCAGCGCCGTGTCGATGGCGTCTCGGTAGAACTGCAGGTGGTTGTGCCCGACGCTTCCGCAGGCCAGCAACGCCTCCCCCTCGTCCAGCCGCGCGCGCCGGACGGCCGGATCGTCGGAGCACAGGGCCAACTCCGACAGGATTGACGGCCCCATGTAGCCGAGCCCCGTTTCACGGGCGATGTCGAGCGCCCGGTGCAGCAGGGCGCAGGCGTCGGAACGGCGGCCGGCGAGGCGTTCCAGCTTCGCCTCGAACGCCAGATGCTCCGCCTCGAAGCGCAGCGCGCCGAGCTGTTGCGTCAGCGTCCGGGCGCGGGTGAGGTGATCGCGGCCGGCGGCCTCGTCGCCCAACTCGAACAGGATCTCGTACGCGACGAGATGGGACAGCATTTCGGCACGGCGATGGCCGATCTCGCGGGCCGCGCGGGCGCCGACGCGGGCGTCCTCCACCGCACCGCGCGGGTCGTTGAGATACAGGCGCGTGATCGCGACCATGTAGAGGTTCGACACTTCGACACGCGGCAGACCATGCTCGCGGGCGAGCGCGACGCAACGTTCGAAATGCTCGCGCGCGGTGACCATGCGGCCGTGGGCATAATGGGCGTCGCCCAGCCCGCCCAGCGCGGCGATCTCCAGATCCGCCGCCCGGGCCTGCTGTGCCCAGTCGAGCGCCGCCCGGTGCTCGCGCAGGCAGCCGTCCAGATCGCCGCGCGGAAAGCAGAGGTTGCCGCGCAGGTGATGGATCCGCGCCCGTTCGCCGGCCAGTCCGGCGCGCACCGCCATCGCTTCGGCATCGGCCAGCGCCGCCATGGCGCCGTCCAGATCCTCCGTCACCCGCTTGCCGGCCGCCAAGCCGAGCGAAGCCCGGCAGCGTTCGGCTTCGTTGTCGGCAAGGTCCCGCGCGGCCGCAAACGCCTCCACCGCCGCCGGGGCTTCGCCCAGCGAGTCCAGCAGCTCGGCGTGCAGGTAGGCCAGCGCGAAGCGTTCCGCGCGCGTCCCGGCGAGGGCGAGCCCGCGCTCGGCGAGGCCGACCGCACGCTCGAACCGGAAATCGGCGGCGCACAGCTCCGCGGCGTGGGCGTAGGCCGACACGGCCGTGGGATCCTCCGCCCGGTCGAGGTGCTCGGCGTGGCGCACCGGGTCGAGGTCGGCGTACCAGGCGGCGGCACGCCGGTGCAGGTCACGCCGGCGCGAGCGCAGGAGCGCCCCGTACACCGCCTCTTGCACCAGGGCGTGGGCGAACAGGAACGCCTCCCCGTCCGGGCGGATCAGCGCCTGGCCGAGCAGCGCGGCCACGCTGTAGTCCGGCTGGCCGATCAGGTGCCGGACGGCATCGAGCGTGAACCGAGGCCCCAGGACCGAGGCCGCCTGCAAGGCCTGCCGGTCGAGCGGGGCGAGCGCGTCGGTGCGCGCCAGCACGATCCCGTGGATGGTCCCCGGCACGTCGTCGCCATCGCCCTGGCTGCGCAGCAGCTGGTCGAGGAACAACGGATTGCCCTCCGCTCGATCCACGCAGCGCAGCACGCGCCGTACCCCCGCGTTGGCGTAGGTGCTGGCGAGCGTCACGGCCTCGTCCCGGCGCAAGGGCGCGAGGTCGAGGGTCAGCACCGGGGCTCCGCCGATCGCGGCGCGCCATTCGGCGCCGAGCGGATCGCCCTGGGCCCGGGTGGAGATCACCAGCATGGCGCGGCATTCCGCAACCACGGCCGCCAGCATGGCGAGGTAGGACAGGGTCTGCGCGTCGGCCCAGTGCACATCCTCCACCACGAGAAGCAGCGGCTGCGTGGCGCTCCGGGCGCGCACCAGCGCGGCGAAGGCTTCGCGCCGGCCACGGTCGCGCGTGGGGTAGTCCAGCGCCTCGTACACCGCGCGGAGGTCCGGCGGCAGCGGCCGGTCCACGATGGGAGGGAGATGCAAGCGGGCATCCGCCGGCAACAGCCCGTCCTCGAACAGCTGGTCGAGGTCGGCCGGGGGAGCGGCAAGGCTGCGCACCAGGGCCCGCAGCGCGTCCTGCCCGCGGCCGACGCCAACCTCGATTACAAATCCAACGGCGCTGCGGAACCCCGCCTCGGCGGCGATCCGCTGGAATTCTCCGACGAGGCGGCTTTTCCCGATTCCGGGATCGCCGCGCAGGTGGATGGTCGTGCCGATGCCGCTCTCACGGCACCCGTCGAGCGCAGCCCGGAACTGGCGCAGTTCCGCCTGCCGTCCAACGAAGGGATGACGGGCCGGCCCTGAGCCACCGTGCAGGCCGCGCAGACGCCAGGCGATGGTTTCCTCCCCGCCCGACGCCGGCTCCACGTCCGCGCGGTCGCCGAGGGCGCCGCGCATCGCGTCGCAGAGCAATGTTTCCCCGGAGGCGGCGCGCGCCGCCAGACGCGCGGCATCGTGCATGGCCTTGCCGGTGACCGCCCCGCCGCGTGCACCGTCCACCACGACCAGCCCGCAGGCCACGCCGGCCCGCACGCCCATTCTCGTCGCCGCACGCCCCAGTTCCGTCTGGCCCAATACCGCCTGGCCCAGTTCGGCCTGGATATCGAGCGCCGCGCGCACGGCCCGCCAAGGATCGTCACCGAACGCGCGCCGGACACCGAAGGCCGCCAGAGCCGTATCGCCGCCATGGCGCACCGTTTGTCCGCCATAATCCCTGGTGATCCGGTCGATGCGCTCGAACAGCGCGGTGGTGAGAGCGTGCGCGTCCTCCGGGTCGAGTGCGGCGCCAGCCTCATCCACACCGGCCAGACCGATGCACAGGATGGCCGCGTAGCGCAATTCGGGCTCGACAACGGGGGCGGCAGATGGCGACGGCTCCGGCAGGACGGTGGGGGTGTCCGGCTCCTCGTTCCCGGACGGGGCTATGTCGGACCGGGGCTCCCCCAGCGCAGGAGGCGCCGTTGAGGTGGGACCGTCCCGGGCACGCCGGCGGTCACGAACCTCGCGGAACAGGCGCTCGGTGCCCGGTTCGGGCAAAACGCCCAACTCGCGCTCCAGCAGGCTGCGGCAGGTCTGATACTGCTTCAGCGCCGCAGCGTAGCGCCCTTGCCGGGCATAAAGCTGCATCAGCGCCTGATGGGCCGGCTCCTGCAACGGATCGAGCGCCAGGATGCGCAACGCCGTGCGGACACCGGTTTCCGTCGTGCCGGCCTCCAACGCGGCATCGAGCCGTCGGGTCATCGTGGAGAGCGCCAGTTCGCGCAGGCGCTGTCGTTCGGCCATCAGCCAGTCGTCAAAGGTCGGGGCGCGCAACGGAACGCCGTCGAAGAGGTCTCCCCGATAAAGATCCAGGGCGCGATCCTGAGCGTCCACCGAACCGGTGGCCATCCCCTCGGCCACCGCCCGTTCGAACGCGGCAACGTCGGTTTTGACGCAACCGGAGGCGAGCGCCAGCATCTCTCCTTCGGCCAGCAACAGCGGCGGTCCATCCCCCGCGGGCAGCCTGCGCAAGGCCGCAATCACCTGGCGCAGGCTGCTGCGGGCCTGAATGCCGGGGCTGTCTTCCCAAAACAGAGCGGCAAGCTTGTCGCGGGATTGGGTGTGGTCGGGACGCAGGGCGAGATGCACCAGCAGCGCCATCGCCTTTCTGGTGGTGAGCACGACTGGCGAGCCCGCAGCCGTTCGCAGTTCGAACCCGCCGAGGAGGGACAACCTCCAGGCGTCCATGGCAACTCCACACCGCAATGGTCCGAGGAGAGGCCTGCTTGACGCAAGCTGCCACCAAACAATGTGTGCCGCCAGATCGATTCCGAGCATCTCCTCCATTGAGCGTTGGTGATTGGGACCAACTCCCGCAGTTGGAGGGGCAGGGGTAGTCGTCCGTTTTGGTTCAACAGCCGGCCGAAAGCGGAGTGGCGAAAGGGGGCCGCAACGCGGAGCCGCGGCAGGAGCCGACATTGGGCCGATGAACCATGTCGACCCAAAGCGGACCGTCGGCCTGATGGAGTCGCTGCCAGTATCTGGTCTTGAAAGCGGCATCCCTGAAACGGCTATAATCTTTTAGGCATTGCCGGCGCGACGTTAGATGGCGCGAGCGCCTTTTATGTTCGTGGTGTGCTGTTGAGGCTGACTGTGAAACGCCTCCGAGTACGCAGGAAACCGGGCCGGAATTGGCTGCAAAGGGAAAGGACAGGCCATGGCGATAGCCAAGAACACGATCTGCCTGTGGTATGACAAGGACGCCGAGGCCGCGGCCCGCTTCTACGCCGAGACGTTTCCTGACAGTTCGGTGAGTGCCGTCCACCGTGCGCCCAGCGACTACCCTTCCGGCAAGGCGGGCGACGTGCTGACGGTCGAATTCACCGTCGCCGGCATCCCCTGTCTCGGGCTCAATGGCGGGCCCGCGTTCAAACATAACGAAGCCTTCTCGTTCCAGATCGCCACGGACGATCAGGAAGAGACCGACCGTTACTGGAACGCCATCGTTGGCAATGGCGGCCAGGAAAGTGCATGCGGTTGGTGCAAGGATAAATGGGGCGTCTCCTGGCAGATCACGCCGCGCGTCCTGACCGAGGCGTTGGCGGTCGGCGGCGATGAAGCCAAGCGCGCGTTTGATGCTATGATGAATATGACGAAAATCGATGTCGCTGCGATTGAGGCGGCACGACGCGGCTGACAGTCCCGGATTTTCTATCCCGCTCATGTGCTGAAGCGGCAAAGGTCCGTTCCGGTGCGGAAGTTGCCGCTACGGAGGTGGCAAGAGGGGACGCGGCTCAGCGTGAGGACGGCGGAGAGGACCAGCAGGCCGGCGACGAAGTAGAGCCCGCCCAGGAAGCTGCCCGTCATGTCCTTGATCCAGCCGATCATGGTGGGGCCGACGAAGCCGCCGAACTGATGCCGATGTTGACCAGGGTGAGCGCGACCAGCACCGTGACGACCGTGGCCGCGGAGTCGGCAAACACCAGACCGGCCGACGCCAGCAGGCAGGCGATCACCACGTGCCAGGTCCGCTCGCCGGTGCGGTCCGAATGCCGGGCCCACAGCACCATGGCGAGGATCGCCACGACGGCCGGGATGGCGTTCAGGAAGCCCACCTGCAGCGAGGTCAGGCCGAACTCCTTGATGATCTGCGGCGACCAGATGCCCAGCGTGTAGAGGCCAGCCGAGGTGCCAAAGTACACCAGCGACAGGGCGAGCACGCGCGGATCCGACAGGCCGCGCCAGATGCTGTGGTTCGCGGTGGCGGCCTTGCCCGCCCGCTCGGCGTCCATGGTTGCAACCAGCCAGGCGCGCTCGTCGTCGGCCAGCCACGTCGCCTTCTCGGGACGGTCGGTCAAGTAGAACAGCACCACCACGCCGAGGACCAGGGCCGGCGCCGCCTCGATCAGGAACATCCACTGCCAGCCGGCCAGCCCGAGGACCCCGTGCAATGCGATGAAGTACAGCAGCATGATAAAAGGAACGATGCGAAGAGAAACCTTGCGCAATACGCGCAGCCCGAGCGTGTCGTCCATCGGACGCTTCCTCCGGGTACTGTTGCTTGATCGATTGCGGCGCCGATTGTCAGCGCATCTGCGCAAAGTTCTTCCACGTCGTGGAAAAGGTCAATTCACGTGGGATTGTACAAAGAAATGGCATAATGCCCGCACAGGAGGGCCGGGCCATGGACCTGCACCAGCTTCGCTGCTTCGTCGCGGTGGCGGAGGAACTGCATTTCGGACGCGCGGCGCACCGGCTCAACATGCTGCCGTCGGCGTTGGGACGCCACATCCGCCTGCTGGAGGAGGATCTTGGGACCCGCCTTCTGGCGCGGACCACGCGCAACGTCGCGCTCACCGGGGACGGCGCCGCGCTGCTGGACGAGGCGCCCGCGCTGCTTTTCCAGGCCGATAGCATCGCGGCCCGCTTTCGGTCGCGAATGAATTAATCCTGCCGTGTACGGCGCGAACCACGCGGGGAGTGGTGACATCTGCGTCCTGATGATGACTGGTTGTGGCGGATTGTGTTGAAAAAGGCGGAGTTGCCGGCCGATTGAAGTCCTGATTCAGTCCTTCTGAGCAGAGGAGGACGCAGCGATGATGGTCGAACGGACGGTGATGCAGGAGGCGCTGTTCTACGAATTCAGCCTCGAACGCCACGTCCCGCCGGACCACCTGCTACGCTCCTTCGACCTGTCCGGCATCCGCGCGCGTCTGCAACCCTTTTACAGCGCGATTGGACGCGCGCCGATCGATCCGGAACTGATGATCCGGATGCTCATCATAGGGTTCCGGCATGCTCGTTAGTCCTGTTTCCGCGCGGCGCACAGCAACAGGATCGTCCCTGTCTGTGAAATCTGACTTTCGGGATTAGGATCGAACGCGGCGAAGCGTTATGAGGCCACCCATCAAAGGGTCTCGCAAATGGGCGGTGTCCTGATCGATCAGGTCCAATTCCAAGGTTGGGCCAAAGCTCTCCGGAATGACCGTCACGGTATTGCCGGACACTGAATAGCTGACCGGGACATCAACGCCGAGCGCCCTCATGCTCGACCGGCGAAACTCGTATGTGCCCAGCGTCATCCCCATGCCGATGGGAGCCGTCAAGGTCCAACGCCCGATCAAGGGGTTGCTCGGATCGTAGGTTTCGCACCCCGCGATCAGCAGGGAAATCAGGCCCACGATCACGATTGAGCGAATTGGATGGCGAAATGGTGGTCGCATACATCAGAAACACGAAATACCCGGAAGCCTCTCGAAGGTGCGGGCTTGGCCCGCTGCCTGCGCCCGGCCGATGTTGTCAACTTCGGTGCCGGTTGACGAACTGAAGGCCTGACCAACCGGCTTGGACCGCTTTGCGCCGATAGTGTTGAAAAGTCGACCGACGCCCACGCCACCTCGCGGCGCGAGCGGAAGAAGGTCGAGATGCTGTTCGCCCACACCAAACGCATCCTGAGGCTCGACCGGCTGCGATTGAGGGAGCCGAACGGTGCCCGCGACGCAAGTGTCCCAAGGACTGATACCGGCGAGCGGAGCCGCGGACTCACTGAGAGAGGTTCCCAAGGCCGGCAATCCGTGATTCGATTCCCCCAGATCGTTCGAGGTGTCGTTCGCGGCCATGGCGGGTGCGGTAACCTGGAGCAATTACGCCTTCGGCTTTCTGCTGCCGTCGCTGATCGGGAACGTGCTGGGAGGTGTGGGGCTGGTGGCGCTTATCAACCATGCCCAGGTCCGGCAGGACCATTAGCACCGCCGACGGAAATTTCCTGTGCCAGCATCGTCGGCAGGCCCACGTTGTATCCGTCGTCGCCGTCCATCTTCCTGTTCTCCGCTGATGCCGGCAAACCCGGCGTCTTGGGGCCGGACCGAGGTGACCGAAGGGGCTCTTGGAACCAAGCGGCGAGGATTGCCTGCGAGGCGATCCGCTATTCCGAGAACCGGGGGCAAGGTCAATGGTCCGGTTCACGGTGACGCCGTTCGGCACTCCGTCCCTATGTGAACGATCCCCGGCCACCGTCAAGGCATGACGATGAATGAAAGCGTTGGCAGTCCGCGGACGCGGTTGACCGATTTCCAGAGTGACAGCTTCCTTACTGTGTTATAGCCATCGAAACCGTATGGGGAGAATGAGATATATGGCGCATAAGAAGGCCGAGTTGCGCAGTCGCCCACTCTCTATCCTTAGAGAATTTTTGGACAGTGAGGCCTCTGGTGGTTTGTTGTTGATGGGAGCTGCTGCGGCCGCTCTTGTTGTTGCAAATTCTCCATTGTCCGATGCTTATTTCCAGAGTCTCCAAGCGTATGTTCTTGGCCTGAGCGTTGGCCACTGGATCAACGATGGCCTGATGGCGGTTTTCTTCCTGCTCGTCGGCCTGGAGATCAAACGCGAGATGCTGGATGGCCAGCTCTCCACCTGGTCACGCCGCATCCTGCCCGGCTTGGCGGCAGCGGGCGGCATGCTGTTCCCCGCCCTCATCTACGTGGCATTCAACCACGACAATCCGGAAACAATGAGCGGTTGGGCCATTCCCACGGCGACGGACATCGCCTTCGCCCTGGGCGTGCTGTCGCTCCTGGGGCCGCGCGTGCCGACGTCGCTGAAGATTTTTCTGACCGCGCTTGCCATCATCGATGACCTCGGCGCCGTCATCATCATCGCGCTGTTCTACACCGCCAACCTGTCGCTATCGGCTCTCGGAGCAGCGGCGGCCATCCTGGCCGTCCTCGTCGCCCTGAACCGTTTCGGGGTGGAAAAACTCTGGCCCTATTTGATCCTGGGTGTCGGGCTGTGGGGAGCTGTGCTGCTCTCCGGTGTCCATGCGACGTTGGCCGGTGTCGCCCTGGCGCTGACTATTCCACTACGCCGTACGATCGGCCGCCCCGATGACTTGCAATCTCCGCTGCACCGATTAGAGCATGCCATCCATGGCTGGGTCGCGTTCTTCATCGTGCCGGTTTTCGGTTTCGCCAACGCCGGCGTGTCCTTCGCCGGAATGGATGCCTCAATTCTGGCCGGGCCTCTGCCGCTGGGCATTGCACTCGGCCTGTTCCTGGGCAAGATGATCGGTGTGTTCGGCACTGCTTGGATCACCGTGAAGCTCGGCTTGGCCGACATGCCGGCCGGAGCTTCAACAGCACAGCTCTATGGCGTGGCGCTGCTGTGCGGCATCGGCTTCACCATGAGCCTATTCATCGGCGCTCTGGCATTTCCGACGTCGCCAGAGCTTGGAAATGCGGTCAAGGTTGGGGTTTTGGGGGGATCGCTCCTCTCGGCAACGGCAGGAGCCATTCTCCTTCGCTATGCGCCCCGAGAGCGCCGAGTGATTTCAGCGTAAGAGCAACCCACTGTATGATCGAGCCCTCCGCTCTGTGCGGCGGAGGGCTTTCGGGCTTCAGCGTCCACCGTCAGAACACTCGCTGGACAATCGACCATAGGCGGCGTTCCAGCCAGCCCACCGACGCGGATGTGACGGAAGAAGCTTCCTGATCGGCGTGACGCCATAGACGTTGGAGCCGCTTGATCCGCCGTATTCCCCCTGGGTCCAACCGACCTCGAAGTCCTCATCGGCGAGGGTGCGATCCGCGGTCCGGAGCATGTTGACATAGGCTCCTTCTTCGTTCCTTATCGGGAAAAACCATGAAAGGATTGAAGGAGCACCCAGTGGATATCGAAACCTTGTCCTTCAAGGCATTCGACGAAGCCGTGGAGTACCTGCGCTCTGAAGGGTTCTCGTTTCAAGAGCCGCCGAATCTCTGGAAGAAGAACGGAGAAGGCAATACACAGCGAGCGGAAATCCATATTTCCGGTTCTCAGCACGCGACTGTTGTTATCTGCAAGTCGTCTCTTGGTTGAAAATCTGGGCCGCGTTTTTTGAAGGGTGTCCCGGTGTAGCGGCGGATCCCATGCGATTGGCTTTTCCCACGCGAAAGGGCCGACTTGGGAGGGCGACGGTGCGGCCCCCGTTGTGGCAGCTTGCGGTTGGTGAAATCTCGGAACCGCTATGTGGGCCGGAGGTTGAGGCGGGCAGGAAATGTGGCGAGGGGTGCTCATGTCGAACGAGATTGTCTGTTCCTTGCGCCTTGCGGCGGCACTGGTGGGATGCGTGGCGCTGGCCGGGTGCACCGGAGGCGCGACCGGCTTAGGGCTGAACCTTGTGTCGCAGGAGCAGCTTGCTGATCTCGGCCAGCAGGACTGGCAACGCCTGCTGGCGACAACCCAGACCTCCAACAACCAATCCTACCAGCGCCGGGCCGAGCAGGTGTCGATGCGCCTGCTGCGCGCGGCTGGCCTCAATGCCGGTGAGTGGGAGGTGCGCGTGTTCAAGGGCGACCAGGCCAACGCCTTCGCCCTGCCTGGCCAGAAGATCGGCGTCTACGAGGGCCTGTTCCAGTACGCCAAGACCGACGCCCAGCTGGCCGCGGTCATCGGGCACGAGATCGCCCACAATCTGGAAGGCCACGCGGCCGAACGCGTCAGCACTCAGATGGCAACGGAGGCGGGCACCGGGCTCCTCGGCGCCGCGCTGGGGGCAAGCGGCATCGGCGGCAGCGATCTGATCGCCGCGGCGCTTGGCACCGGGGCTCAGTACGGCCTGATCCTTCCCTATTCCCGCAACCAGGAGCTGGAGGCCGACCGCATCGGCCTGTTGATGATGGCGCGCGCCGGTTACGACCCGCAGGCGGCGATCGAGCTGTGGCAGAACATGAAGGAGGCGGGGGGCCAGCCACCAACCTTCCTGTCCACGCACCCCGGCACCGAGGACCGCATCGCCGCGCTGCAAAAACTGATGCCCGAGGCGAAGGCGGCCTACAAGGCAAGCTGACCGGACCATAGACGCCAGGGTCAGGCACCATCCATCGTGCCCTGCCCATCGTGCCCTGCTTTGGGAAGGATTATTGGGTGGCGGATCTCTTGATGCGGCCCATTGATGTGAAGCGGGACTTTCTGTTCGGTGACCCGCAGGCAAAAAGCCAGGCTGATCTGGTACGTGGACTACACCTCCCAGCCGGCCCGTCGCGCCCGCGACATCTTGCGTCGCTCCGTCCATCGCTTCGGCCGTGACGGGGCGGTCATCGCAATCCGGCAGACCCCGTTGCCGCACCGAGCACCCGAAAGCGAAATTGCCGCTCGCGCCGCCGTAGCAGCCGGTTGGCAAGGCAAGTTCATGGATATACGAACGACTTGAATGCGCGCGAGACCGTGGAACGCGTCAAGCAGGATCGTGCCACTGTGGTCGATGCGGGGTACCTTTCCGCCCCACTCTTCTTCATCGACAATCGCCTCTACAAGGGGCTATGGGACGAAGGCTGGCTCGGGGTTCGGCTGCGCGTCGCCGCGTTGTCGTCCGAAATTCGTTGGATGCAGATGCTGGGTGCCGGGGCCTTAGCCGGGGTCGGCTTCACCATGTCGATTTTCATCGCCGCAGCCACCTTCGAAGACGCGCAGCTGGAAATGGTGAAGCTTTCCATCCTCCTTGCTTCCATACTGTCCGCGGCCATCGGTGCCACGATCTTGTTCACAGCGGCCAAGACCTGATCTCCGCATGATCATGCGCGGAAAGCGGCCCAGGACGGCCGCCCCACCTGAGCGGATCACCGGGGGGAACGCTGCAATTTTTAAGGCGCACGAGGTCAAATGAGCGCGATGTGCGCGAACATGCTCGCACAAAGATGGGCTGGGCCGGCTTGGTGATGCAGCACGACGATGCCCAAGAAATTCTGGGAAATCCAGTTTTGCTCATGAAATAAGTGTTCATCCCAAACTGAATATTTGCTCCCATGGGCCATTGGCTCGGTCCGCCCTTGCTTGCTCCGACCGAAGCCACGCAACGACAGGGGGAGCCCATGCCGGGGATCATCATCAACCCGCGCGGCGCGAGTGGTGCAGGGAAAACAGAGTTCGTGCGCCGCATCATTGCTGACTACAAGCGCGAGAACGGCGGTCGCTTGGAACCGGTCCATCGCCTGGGGCGGGAACAGCCGATCGGTTACCTCGTGCCTCACCCGCATGGCGGGCGTCCGCTCGCGGTGCTGGGGCATTACGGAGGCGTTCGTGGCGGCTGTGATACCATCAGCCTTAGTGATGGCGGCCTGGAAGCGGTTTTCCGGCTTGCCGATTTCTATGCGTCCATCGGGCACGACGTTCTCCTTGAAGGTCTGCTGCTCAGCCGCGAGCGAATGCGGACCGCCACGCTGGCTGAGCGACATCCGCTCACCATCCTGCGTCTTGACACAACGCTCGAGCAGTGCATCCGCAACGTCATCGCCCGCCGCCGCGCCGGCCGGGCCGCGTGGCTGCGCATCGCACAAACCGTCGCGGTGGCCGACCAGGAAATCGAGGATGCGTGCGCTGCGCTTCAGGGAAACGCCATCGTCATGGCGCTCAGCTTCGACGCAGCCATTTCTTATATCCACGGCTTGCTGGGCGTGCAGGGAAAGGCCATAGCGCCACTGCCGTCGATCATCGCCGCAGGGCGGCACGATGGCGCAGCCCCATGGCAGGTGCAAGCGGGCCCTTCATAATTGGGCAAAGCGCGGCGGGTGCGTCTGGTCAGCCACCCTTACCCGTCGAAGCGGGACGCCAGATTGCCGAGCGCGAACGCTCGCTCAGGGAAATCGGCTGGAAATGCTCATGGCGGAGTTCGGCGTCATGGGATTTTCCATCACCAGCCCATCCACTTGCCGTATTCGGAGACGAAGTCCTGCGTGATCGCCCCGCGGCTGGTGCGCTCCGGCGGCAACTGCTTGTGCAGGCCACCCCGCAGGATCACCTCCACGCGCCTCTGCCACGCCTCGTTGCGGTCCTGCATCTCCGGAAAGGCGAAGGTCCAGGGATGGTACGCCCGCGCCCGAACGCTGTAGGTGAACTCCTCCTCACCGTCGCGCAGCACGACGAGCCCAGCGCTGAACGCGCCGGCCTCGATCTCGACATGCCGGCCGTGCCGTTCCAGTTCCAGGGCGATGTCGCGGAACGCCGGCTGCACCGTATCGGCGATGTAGTGGGCGACCTCCCGCCGGGCTGCGGTGGCGCCCGGCAGAGCAGCCGTCTGGAGCGCTGCCTTGCGGCCAACCATGGCGGCGAGCTGTTGCCGCCAATCGCCGTCTCCAGCGGGCTGCGCCGGCGGGGCACCATCGGAGGCCCCGGCCTCGCGGCTTAGGCGTCGGTCCCGCACTATGCTCCGTTCGGCGCGCAGGCTGACGACGAGGCTCACGCACATCAGCACCATGACGGCCGCGAAGGGCAGCGCGGTGGTGATCGCCGCGGTCTGCAACGCCTTGAGCCCGCCGACCAGCAGCAGAAGAGCGGCAACGACACCGGACAGGACGGCCCAGAAGATGCGCGTGACGATCGGCGGGTCCTCGTTGCCACCGGAGCCGATGATATCGATGACCAGCGCGCCGGAATCGGCGGAGGTGACGAAGAAGGTGATGACCATCAGCGTGGCGATCGCCGAGGTGACCGCGCTGAGCGGCAGGCGGTCGAGCATGACGAACAGCGCGGTCGGCACGCTGTCGGCCACCGCCTTGGCCATGCCGCCACCCTCAAACATCTCGATGTGGATGGCGGTCTCGCCGAACACGGTGAACCAGATGAAGGTCAGGGCCACCGGCGCGAACAGCACGCCGCCGATGAACTCGCGGATGGTGCGGCCACGCGACACGCGCGCGATGAACATGCCGACGAAAGGCGCCCAGGAGATCCACCAGCCCCAGTAGAACATCGTCCAGCTCGCCTGCCACTCCGCCCCGGCGTAGGGCAGTGTCCGGAAGCTGGTGTAAGGAAGAGTCCAGAGATAGCGGCCGATGCTCTCCACCAGGGTGGACAACAGGAAGACCGAGGGGCCGAGCAGGAAGACGAAGGCCAGCAGCAACAGCCCGGCCAGCATGTTCAGTTCGCTCAGCCGGCGGATGCCCTTGCCCACCCCGCTGACCGCCGAGGCGGTGGCGATGGCGGTGATGACCGCAATGAGCACCATCTGCTGCACGATACCGACGCCGAGCAGCCCAAGATAATCCAGCCCGGCGTTGATCTGCATGACGCCGAGCCCCAGCGAGGTGGCGATGCCGAACAGCGTGCCGAAGATGGCGACAATGTCCACGAGGTGACCCGGCCACCCGTGGAGCCGGTCCCCGAGCAGCGGGTAGAGCGCCGAGCGGACGGTCAGCGGCAGATCGTGCCGGTAGGCGAAATAGCCGAGCGAAAGGCCGACGATGATGTAGATGCCCCAGGCGTGCAGGCCCCAATGCAGGAATGCCAGATTCATCGCCTCGCGGGCCGCGTCCGGCGTTCCGGCCTCGCCGACGCGCGGGTTGGAGAAGTGTAGGATCGGCTCGGCGACGCCGTAGAACAGCAGACCGATCCCCATGCCGGCGCTGAACAACATGGCGAACCACGTCGGATAGCTGAATTCCGGCTCATCGTCGTCCTTGCCGAGCTTGACTCCGCCGTAGGGGCTGAGGAACAGCCACAGGGTGAACAGCAGGAAGCCAGCCACCGTTAGCACGTAGAGCCAGCCGAAATTGGCCACGATGGCGGCTTGCAGGGCCGTAACGCGGGCGCCGAACGGCTCGGTGAACAGGGACGCCAGGATGACGAACAGGAGAATCAGCCCTCCGGCGGTGAAGGACACGGTCTTGTTGAACCCTTGCATGATCGTCTCCGGATCGGGCAGCCCGCTCATGGGGTTGGGCAACGCGGGGATCAAGGGACAACGACCCGGCCGCGCGAGTGTTGCGGGGTCGGAAACATTTGCGCAGCATTCATCTTGGGCGCCAACCTTGGTCTCTCCGGCGGAACACTGCCCCACGTCCCTCCGGCCGAGGGTTTGCACGCCGGACATTGCCCGAACCGTTCGCTTGTGCTCGTCGGCTTCGTCCTGCTCATGCTCATCGGTGGTGCGTTTTCCAATCATTGTCCAGGGCCTGGCCGTGAGGTGCGTGACCGGACGCTACGTCACCGAAGGAACCGACGCGCCGTGACATCGCCCAGGCCACGACGATGCACCGGATAGCGTTTCCGGTGAATGCGCGCGACATGGTCCTTCGGGACCGGAGGCAAGCGTTGGGGATGGCGAAGTCGGGAGGCGATTACGCCAAGATGGACGATGGCTGCACACAGGGCAATCACGCCCACCGCAACAGATGCGCGCAGGAACCGCGAGGCATCGCCATGCAAGGCAAAATGCCACCACAGCTCATCGCTGAAGGCGACGTGCTTGTAGGAAAACAGCCCAAGCCAAAAGGCGCTTGCCAGTGCCACGCCGGTCGCGACGAACCAGCTTGGCGGCAAGGGATGCTTCAGGATGGTCCCGCGTCGGTAGAACTCCCGGCGAGCCGGAAGCAGGGCGAGGAAGATCAGTCCCGGCACGATCGCTTCCTTCCAGTCTCCACCTTTCAGGAGCGATGACGCAACGCCGACCGCCAGCAGGACCAGCGACAGCAGCCAGGCGGCGTGCACCCGGCGCTGGATCGCGTGCGCCAGTAGGATCAGCAGCACGCCAACCACGCTGCCCGTAAAGTGGGACATCTCCACCAAGGGCAGGGCGGCCGCGTTAAAGGGGGCCGGCAAACTCTCCTCGGGCGTGGCGCGGGAGAACAGCAGGAACGCGCCGGTGATAAAGGTGCACGCGGCGAGCACCAGGGGAACGGCCGGGCTGATTACTGCGGAGAGCCCACGCGAAGCGCTGGTGACGCGATGCCGCGCCTGGAACGCCTCAAGAGCGCCGAACATCAGGCCGGCCGTAATGAGGGGAGCCAGATAGTAGATCAGCCGGAACAGCAGCAACCCTGCCATAACGTCGTTGGCGGGCATCTCCGGCGTGAGGCTGACGAGGACGATGGCGTCGAACACGCCGAGCCCGCCCGGCACGTGGCTGATGATCCCCGCCACCAAAGCCAGCCCGAAGGCCACGACCACGTCCATATAGCTCACGGCCTCGGATGGCGGCAGGCAGAAATAGAGCACGGATGAGGCCAGAGCGAGGTCGCACAGCCCGAGCAGGAGCTGCCCCAGCGCGATGGACGGGCGGGGAAACGCGATGGCGTGACCGAACACCCGAAAGGGGCGTCGGATCCAAAGGCCACTGACCGCGTAGGCGGCCAGAGCCGCCAGGGCGGCGAAACCAAGCAGCAAACCGCTTCCCGGAGGGACATGCAACGCCTTCAGGGCCGAGGGATCGACCAGCATCACAATTGGCAGAACGGCGGCGAGCCCCAGGGTGAAGGTGGTGACGACAAACAACGTGACCTGGGCGACATCCACCGCGTTCAGGCCACGGGGCGCGTAGAGCCGGTACCGGACGGTGGCGCCGATGATGCTGGCGAAGCCCAGGCTGTGGCTGAAGGCGTAGCTTGTGAAGGCGGTGAAGGCGACCCAGCGGTAGGAGATTTTGCGCCGGAGGTGGCGCAAGGCCAGCACGTCGTAGAGCGTTAGAAGCCAATAACTGACCACCGCCGCAGCCACGGCCAGCATCAGCCGGCGGGCGTCGATGCGGCCGATGGCCTCGCGGATGTCCCCGATGCTGGTGCGTTCGAGCCAGCGATTGAGGATTAGAAGGGCACCGGTGAGCAGGGCCAGGATCAGCAGGCCCGTCCCATAGCGCACGAGCCTCTGGAACCGGGAGCCAGGCTGGGAAGGCGCAACGTGGAGTTCTCGGTCGTGTGCAGTCTGTGCCATAGTGAACGTGATCGTGGCGGGCTTATGGGGTGAAAACAGCCGTCCGCCAAACTCGACGCCATGCCGCTCGTCCATCTGCGGACGCCGCGGCGTGACCAACAGCGGGTTGGAAGCCGCTGCCAAAATGGCTTAATTGGGTGCATCGCCGGACAGGCTGCGCGTGCGCAAGCGTGGCGGTCCTCACATCAGATCGCGCGTGGAGAGGACACCGATTGACCACCGACCAGATTTTCGTCCTGATCCTGCTGGCGGGCGTGTTCGTCGCGTTCATCCGGGAATGGGCCCCGGCCGATCTGGTCGCGTTGTCAACGACCGCCATCCTGCTCGCCACCGGCATCCTGACCACGAACGAAACGCTGGAGGTGTTCAGCAACGCCGGCGTCCTCACGGTGGGCGCCATGTTCGTCCTGTCGGCGGCGCTGGACCGCACCGGCTGCATCGAGGCGCTGGGTAACGCGTCCCTGGCCCTGGTCGGCCAGTCGCGCCGGATGGCGCTCCTCGGGCTCATTGTGCTGGCGGCTGCGGTGTCCGCGGTGATCAACAACACCCCCGTCGTGGTGATCCTGACGCCGGTGGTGATCCGGCTCTGCCAGCATCTGAAGATCGCGCCATCCAAGATGCTGATCCCGCTGTCCTACGCGGCGGTCTTCGGCGGCACCTGCACGTTGATCGGCACCTCCACCAACCTGCTGGTCGATGGCGTGGCCCAAAGGCTCGGCCAGCCGGCTTTCGGTCTGCTGGAGATCGCCCCGCTCGGGCTGCTCATGACTGCCGTCGGCGGGGCCTACCTGATGCTGTTCGGCAACCGGATGCTGCCGGTGCGGGAGACCGTCTCGGATCTGCTGTCCGGGCAACCGAAACGGCAGTTCCTGACGGAGATGATCGTCCCGCCCGCGTCGCCCGCCATTGGCAAGTCCCTGGAAGAGGCGAAGCTCGCCAACCTGTCCGGCGGGCGGGTGATCGATGTCCTGCGCGGCGACGAGAGCCTGCGCCGCAATCTGCCGGCGGTGCGCCTGGAGGCGGGCGACCGCCTGCTCTTCAAAACGGCGGTGCAGGGCGTTCTGGGGCTGCGCGAGCTGGTCGGCATTGCGTTCGAGGGCGGAGCCCGCCTGCAGGAGGTCACCACCCGGCGCACGGCCATCGTCGAGGGCATCGTCGGGCCGCGCTCCAGCTTCGTCGAGCGCAAGCTGTCGCACTTCAACCTGCGCCGCCGCTACGGCGTGTACATCATCGCCGTGCACCGCCAGGGGATGAACCTGCGCGACAAGTTCGAGGACGTCCGCATCGAGGTCGGCGACACCCTCCTCATCGAGGGACCACACGAGGGCATCCGCCGCCTGGTCGAGACGGGCGATCTGATCAACCTGACCGAGCCGGAGCATCACCCCTTCCGTCGCGACAAGGCATGGCTGGCCATTGCCGCCGTCCTTGCCGTGGTCGTGCTATCAGCCTTGGACGTCATGCCGATTGCCGGTCTTGCCCTCATCGCCGCGGTGGCGGTGGTGGTGGCGGGCTGCCTACCCCACGCGGACCTCTACAAGTCGGTGGACTGGCGCATCCTGTTTATGATCTTCGGCATGCTGCCGTTGGGGCTGGCGCTGGAGAAGACGGGCGCCGTCCTGCTCGTAGCGGACTTGGTCGCCAGTTCGGCCGGCCGCTTCGGGCCCCACCTCGTCCTGTCGCTGATCTACCTGCTGGCGCTGGCCCTGACGGAGGTGGCGTCCAACAACGCTGTCGGCGTGCTGCTGACGCCAATCGCGATTGGCGTCGCCCACCAATTGGGGGTCGATCCGCGCCCCTTCATCGTCGCCGTGATGTTCGCCGCCTCCAGCGGCTTCGCCACGCCCATCGGGTACCAGACCCACCTCTTCGTGTACGGTGCGGGCGGCTACAAATACATGGATTTCGTGAAGATCGGACTGCCGCTTGACATCCTGTTCTGGATCGTCGCCTCTCTGGCGATCCCGATGATTTGGCCGTTTTGACGGGCCGGCCTTCTCCGCAGCGCGTCATCAGCCCTTCAGGTTCTTGCGGACGATCGCGGCGATGATCAGCCCGAAAGCGGCGAGGCGGATCAGGTACATCCACCCGTTTTCCCCTCGTGCGGGGCTGCCCAGGGCGACGATGGCTTGGCCGAGCGCCAGAAGTCCAAAGGCGCCGGCGAAGTTGAGGAAGAGTCCATCTCTCGTGCGCTGCCAAAAGCGCAGGAAGAACAATCCGGCCACCGCATGGCCCATGGCGATCATGCCCGAGAGGAAAAGGTGTGTCTCCGGCGCCATCAGTCCGCATCCCAAATAAAACCGTACAGCAAGGCTCCGATGCCGCCGAGAGCGGTCAGATTGCGCAGGGGCCGCAGATCGATCTGCGGCAAGACCAGAACGTCAATGAACAACAGAAGGTTGTTCGCAGCAAGGCCGACGAAGCAGATCGCGCTCCACAACAGCAGCCTGTTGCCGGTGCGCGCGTAGCTCCGCGCCAGCAAGGCCATGCACACCACGCTGGCGGCAAAGCACAGCAGGTAAACGGAGAATCCAATAAGCTCCATGTCAGTCGTCCCTGCGGAAGCGAAAGGCGTCGGCAAAATTCTGGATCTTGTCCGAGGACACGGACCGAAGGATTTTCACGATCGCCGCCGGTTGTGCGGCGTAAGCGGAGGCGATCTCTCCCACCCATTGATCAAAGGCCGGCGAGGCGGGTTGATAGCGGAAGTGCCCGCCCGGCTCATCGGCTGTCAGGCCAGATTGCCGTAGGTTCGTCAACGCCTCCTGCACGATAACCGTGCTGCTGCGCGATTCCCTAATCAAGTCCTCGGCGCTCCATTCCCGTCCGGTATCGCGACGCAACAGCAAGAGGACCTCCAGCGTCCACACCGTCCGAATTGAACTCTGAAGAAACATCAAGGCATCAGTTGAAAGCACACCGATCATCCATTGTATGTCGCAGTTCGCTGGTGACCTCAAAATATTTGCCGGTATTCGGCAATGGGCGTCGAGATGAGGAAGCTACAATCTGTACACAACGGTGCCATTGGCGTCCATACTCCTTCGGGTGAGCGCGCGCAAGGCTCCGGAGCTGGTTTGGTGCACGGATGCGGCGGTTGCCCGGTCGGATAAGGTCGGGATAGAAGGCGGGCCCATTGCTGAACACCCCGCCTGAGCATGCCGTACAAACACCATGCCGATCGTCGGCACCAGATTCCGAAAGCCCGCTACAGGGTGACGATCTGGCCGGCCTATGAGGCCGGGCTGCGACAGCGCGGCTCCCTGACGATCTGGTACACCGAGGCAGCGGTCGCAGCGTGGCGGGCGCTGCCCCGGACCACGCCGGGCGGGCAGGCGCGCTGTTCGGATCTCACAGTCGAGACGACGCTCGTCCTGAGGGCAGTGTTTCATCAACCGCTGCGGCAGACCGAGGGGCTGGTCGGCTCGCTGATCGCGTTGATGGGGCTGAACCTGCCGGTGCCGGATCACTCCACGCTGAGCCGGCGGGCCGGGACGCTGGTAATGGCGCCGGCGGCGCGGACGGCGAGGGACCCTCTGCGGTTGCTGCTCGACAGCACCGGGGTGAAGTTGAGCGGGCCGGGCGAGTGGCTGGTCGATATTTCGCCACCGCGCACTCCTCGCTGCACGTATCTCCGTGTTGCGCCACCATGAAACTCATCGCGCGCCCACAAGAGACTTTGATTCGTTTAGACCTTTCATCAGCGCGTCGACAATCTCTTCGGTCGCGCCGTTGAGGCGGAAGTAGGCCGCAGGATCGCGGGCCAAGGCGCCAAAGGTCGCCATTTGGGCCAGAGCCTTCTGCGCGCCCTCACGATTTCCCAGGGCACCCTGGGCAATTGCAATCAGCGCTTGACTGACGCCTAGCCCGCTCAGGGCCGATCGTTCAGCGACCTGAAGCGCTTCCGCATAATGTCCCTGCAGATACAGGTCAATGGCGATAAGGTGATAGTACCACCCTGGTGGGTTGACGGTTCGCTCGATTGCCTGTTTGAGCATTGGGATGCCCTCGTCAAACCTGCCGCGAACAGCCAAACGCCATCCAAGCTGAGCGAGTGTATCCGGATCATTGGGATTGCGCTCCACGGCCCGACGGGCAAGGCGTTCGCTTTCTTCATAGTGCCCCAAATAATGGTTGATCGACGAGAGTGCCTTGAGCGCCAGCGTGTTGTCGGGCTCTACGCTCACCGCCCGCGACGCTGCCTGAAAGGCAAGCTCGTATTCTGCTTGGCGCGTGGCAGGGTCGAGATCCCCCAAGCGACCGTGATCCAGGTGAAGCCAGCCAAGCATTGCCCAGGCTTCGCTGAAAGCAGGGTCGCGCTGCACCGAATCCTGCAGACACTGATGCACCGGCGCGAACTCGTTTCGCGAGAAGCTGCGGCGATAGCTGTAGGCGCGCTGCACGCAGAGATAACTCCACATGCTGGAAACGGCCGGCGTCTTCTCCTGCAAGAGGTCACGATTCACAACGCCGTAAGGCTGGCCAAAGATCGTAGCGATCTCGCTGGCAAGCTCTCTTTGCGCACGGATCAGGGCGCTGGGGTCTGACTGGCGATCATAGGACCCGGCCCAAAGAACTTGGCCGGTTACGGCGTTTGAGAGCTGAGCCGCGACATGTACCAACTGACCTTCGGCACGTACACTGCCGCGGACAACATAGGTCGCACCCGGATCACGTTCGGTCGCGCTCGCCCCGTTTACGGATGGGCTTCCCGTACCAAAAGGCAAGACATAGAGCCGAAATCCTGGAAAGCGGATCAAATCGCTGATGAGTTCCTGGGCGAGGCCTTCCGCGAGGCCGCGCGCAAGCTCTCCATCCCCGAAGGCATCGAACGGAAGGACCATCAAAGCGGGTCCTTGCGTCGAAGCGGATGAGCCGGATTGCTCGTGTCCATCTTTCAAAAGCCCGACCATGACCCCAAGCAATGCGAGAAGAAGGAGTACGGCAGCGATGCTGATGGTCCGCGAATTGACGTACGCTACGGAAGCAGGCGGCAGGGATGTGGGAGTTGCCGGCAGCGCGGGGGCGTTGATCAGGGTGTCTACGGCAGGTGAGGCGCCGATCGCCTCATTCCGATCGAAGCGCGGAACGTAGGAACCCTTTGGTATCGAGATGCGGACGGCGTTGTTCCGGCCAGCCTCGACATAATAGGAATCGAGGTCGCGTCGAAGGCGTCCGGCTTCGAGGCGAACGACGGGATCGGTCTGAGGGTCAAAGGTATCATCGCGGCCGAACACGCCGACCGCGATTGTAAAGCCCTTCAGGGTGTGGGCTCGTCCGGCCAGCGTCTCCTCGACGATAAAATGCAGAAAATCGCGCCGCCTCTGGCTGGCTTCGAAAGCCGCGCTCGAAAGAATGGCAGCGAGTTCCGCCAGCACCTCGTCCGCCGTCGGGGAACTGGGCGCAAGAGGATTGAAAGTGACGGGACGTCGGCTTGGCATGAGATGCGCCCTGATTCAAAGCGTCCCGTCGGCGCGGGATCAATCCGAGCCGGCTTCGAACACCGACGTGAAGAACCTAATCCGGGTCGTTGCCCCGTCAATGTCGGGAAACCCAGGGCCGATCGCCAGTTCGTTCGCCCTCCGTCGGGTCACGGTACGGGTTACCGTATGGGTGGGGTACGTACAGGTTCGTACTTCCGGCCGGCGTCGCAGCCTGAATGATTGCCTGCGGATCGACGGCCCGAGCCCTCCCCTATGAAGTGGCGCGCGGCTTACCGATCGGGGGTTCTCCGGGCCGTGGGCGACGTGACATGGAGCAGTTCCGTTCCATTATCGAGCGACTTCCGCAGCGGGAGTTGGACATTCGGCGGCGGTATGGTCGCGACGAGCAGTTCCGGTCGGTCTGTGCGGATTATGAGGAAGCGGTGGCGGCGCTTCGTCATTGGCGCAGCCTTGCCGAACAGACGGAAACAAAGGTCGAGGAATACGCCGGCATCCTCAAGGAACTGGAAGCCGAAATCCTGAGCCGGCTCGACCGTCCGCCGCCATAGGACTGCCCTGTTCTGACGGCCCGCTCTACACGCTCAATCGATGCAGCGTTCGGAAATCACGACGGGAGGACGGCTCATGCGACAGGTCTCGAGACACGGCCCGCGGGCTGCCTTTGGCCGTGCCGCCAACGATCGTCGTGCTCTTGCCGACACCCCGATGGTCTGGATCGAGGGCGGCACCTTCCGCATGGGCTCGGATCAGCATTATCCCGAGGAACGTCCTGTCCACCGGGTGCAGGTCGACGGATTCCTTATGGACGAGACACCGGTCACCAACGTCCAGTTTCGAGCGTTCGTCGAAGCGACCGGTTACGTCACCATCGCCGAGATTCCGCCAAACCCGAAGGACTATCCCGGCGCGTTGCCTCATATGCTGAAGGCCGGCTCACTGGTCTTCTCGCCGCCGGATCATCCCGTCGACCTGCGCAATTGGGGCCAGTGGTGGACCTTTCGCTTCCGCGCCAATTGGCGCCAGCCCTACGGCCCCGGCTCATCCATCAGAGGGCTGGACGATCATCCGGTGGTTCACGTCGCCTACGCCGACGCGGAAGCCTACGCGAAATGGGCGGGCAAGGACCTTCCGACCGAGGCCGAGTGGGAATTCGCCGCGCGTGGGGGGCTCGACGGCGCCGAATTCGCCTGGGGTGACGAACTGAACCCCGATGGACGGCTGATGGCGAACACTTGGCGGGGCGATTTTCCCCATCAAAACCTCGCTCTCGACGGATTCGAGCGGACCTCGCCGGTGAGGTCCTTTCCACCGAACGGCTATGGCCTCTACGATATGATCGGCAATGTCTGGGAATGGACGGCTGACTTCTGGTCCACGCGTCATCCCGAAGACGCGCCGAAGGCATGCTGCGTGCCGCACAATCCACGCGGCGGTGCCATGGAAGCGAGCTACGACCCCGCTTTGCCCACAATCCGCATTCCGCGCAAGGTCTTGAAGGGCGGTTCGCATCTGTGCGCGCCGAATTACTGCCGGCGCTACCGTCCGGCGGCCCGCCATGCCGAACCGGTCGATACCTCGACCAGCCATGTCGGTTTCCGCTGCGTGCGCCGCGTGCCAAAGGCGTGAGGCTCATCCAATGTTCATCGTGATCGGCGCCCTCACGCGCTGGGCGGCACTCGCCACCTTCCTCACGCTTGCGTGCATCTCCCTTGCGCGAGCCCAAACCGACCCGCTGCCCTCCTGGAACGAAGGCGCGCCCAAGACGGCCATCGTCGAGTTTGTCGCTCGGGTGACACGCGAGGGCGGACCCGACTTCGTGCCCGTCGATGAGCGCATCGCAACCTTCGACAACGACGGCACGCTGTGGTCCGAGCAGCCCATGTACTTCCAAATCGCCTTCGCCGTCGACCGCGTGAAGGCGTTGGCAGGCGACCACCCGGAGTGGAAAGAGCGGCCGCCGTTCAAGGTGGTGCTGGACGGTGATCGTGCCGCCCTGGCCGCACTGGGAGAAAAGGGCTTCCTCCAGATCATTGCCGCCACCCACAGCGGCCTAACGGTCTCCGCGTTCGAAGAGACTGTGCGGGACTGGATTCGGACCGCGCGCCATCCCCGCTTCGGCCGCCCCTACAACGAGCTTGTCTACCAGCCGATGCTCGAGCTGCTCGCCTATTTGCGGGCAAACGGCTTCAGGACCTTCATCGTTTCGGGCGGCGGTGTCGAGTTCATGCGCCCCTGGGCGTCAGCCGCCTACGGCATTCCCCCGGAGCAGATCATCGGTTCCTCGGGCAAGGCCGAATTCCGGCTCGATGGCGATCAGGCTTCCCTAATCAAGCTCCCCGAGATCGAGTTCGTCGATGACGGACCGGGCAAGCCGATCGGCATCAACCGCTTCATCGGGCGGCGCCCGGTTTTCACCGCCGGCAATTCGGACGGCGATCTGCAGATGTTGCAATGGACCACACTCAATTCCGGCCCGCGCTTCGGAATGATCGTCCACCACACCGATGCCGGGCGGGAATGGGCCTACGACCGCAATTCGCCGGTCGGGCGGCTCGACAAGGCGCTCGACGAGGCGCCGAGGCGCGGCTGGACGGTCGTGAACATGAAGACGGACTGGAAGGTCGTCTATCCCTTCGAGAAGAGATGAACATGGCGGCGCTCGACTCCATTCTCGAGATCCAGAGGCGCGTCAACCGCTCCGTCATCGGCCAGGAACGGGTGGTCGAGCGCCTCATCATCGCCTTGCTCGCCAACGGCAATGTGCTGCTGGAGGGGCTGCCGGGCCTTGCCAAGACGCGCGCGATCAAGAGCTTGTCCCAGGCGCTGGTGAGCGAGTTCAGCCGCATCCAGTTTACCCCGGACCTGCTCCCCTCCGACGTGACCGGCGGAGACATCTACGTTTCGGACGCGGACGGTTCCGGCCGCTTCGAATTCCGTCAGGGGCCGATCTTCGGCAACCTCGTGCTGGCCGACGAGATCAATCGTGCGCCCGCAAAGGTGCAGTCGGCGCTGCTCGAGGCGATGGAGGAGCGGCAGGTCACCGTTTCCGGGTCGCGCTATCCGCTGCCGGACCTGTTTATGGTCCTGGCGACGCAAAATCCGATCGAGCAGGAAGGGACCTACCCGCTTCCCGAAGCGCAGATGGACCGCTTCCTCATGCATGTGCGGATCGGATATCCAAGCGATGCCGACGAGGCGAAGGTGCTGCGGCTGGTCCGCAGCGAGGAGGCGGGGACGGACGAGGCGCCTCTCCCCAAGGTCGCGCAGACGGAGATCTTCGACGCCCGAAAGGAGATCAACGCCGTGCGCATGATCGAGGTGGTCGAGAGCTACATCGTCGCCCTGGTCGCGGCGACCCGCCGGCCGGCCGAATTCGGCGACAGGCTGAAGGATTGGATCGCCATCGGGGCGAGCCCTCGCGGCACCCTCGCGCTCGACCGCGCCGGGCGTGCCTATGCCTGGCTGAAGGGGCGCGACTACGTGACGCCCGAGGATGTCCAGGCGGTCGCCCACGACTGCCTGCGCCACCGTGTTGCCCTCACCTATGAAGCAACGGCGGACGGCAAGCGGGCCGACGACGTCATCGACGAACTCATCCGGCAGGTGGCGGTCGCCGTCTAGGGAGGCTGTCTTGGCAACGCAAGCCCACGCCTACATCACACTCGACGATCTCCTGCGCCTGCGGCATCGCGCCAAGGGGTTCAGTTTTCTGCCGAAACAGCCGGTGCACTCGCTGCTCGCAGGACGCCATGCATCACGGCTGAGGGGACGCGGGCTCGAATTCGAGGAACTCCGTCCCTACTATGAAGGCGACGACGTTCGCGCCATCGACTGGCGTGCCACCGCCCGGCTCGGCGCTCCGCAGCTGCGTGTCTACACCGAGGAACGTGACCGGCCGGTGATCCTCCTGGTGGATCAACGCCTCAGCATGTTCTTCGGCAGTCGGCGGGCGACGAAGTCCGTCGTCGCCGCTGAGGCCGCGGCGCTCGCCGCGTGGCGGGTGACGTCGCTTGGCGACCGCATCGGCGGGATCGTCTTCTCCGAGAACGGCATGGATGAAATCCGCGCGCGGGCGCGGCAGGCGGCAATCGGCGCGCTGTTCGAGGCGGTCGTCCGGCACAACCAGGCACTCCGCGCCGACGATCCCCGCCCCGCCGACCCGAGCCTGCTCAACGTCGTGCTCTCCAAGGCACTGAGACTGCTGCCGCATGACGGCCTGCTCACGATCCTCACCGATGCCGCGGGGGCGGATGACGAGACGGTGCAGCTGGTGACGCAGGTGACGGCACACAATGACGTGCTGGTCGTCTTCGTGTTCGATCCGCTGGAGGTCGAACTTCCGGACATCGGCCGCACGGTTGTCGCCGAGGGCAGCCGCCAGATCGAAATCGACAGCTCCGCCATGAGCGTGCGTTCGCGCTTTGCGGACCGTTTCGCACAGCGCCGGGAAGCCGTTGAGAGCTTCTCGCGGAGCCGCGCAATTCCCGTCCTCCCCCTCTCGACCGAGCGTGACACCAGCGAACAGTTCCGCGAGCTGCTCGGACGGCGGCTCGCCCGATCGGTGGAGCCCGTGCGCCTCGCGAGTGCCCCGTGATGGACGACCAGGCCGATCTGTCCCGTTTCGCCGACATCGTGGTGCCACCGCCTGTGGCATGGTGGCCTCCGGCGCCCGGCTGGTGGATCGTCGCCGCCGCGTTGCTCGGGATTCTCGCCATCCTCGGCACGGCGCTCATTGCCCGCTGGCGGCGGAACGCCTATCGCCGAGCGTCGCTGACCGAGCTGGCCGCCATCGGCACCGTTGCCGATCCGGCGAGCGCGGCTGCGGTCTCCGCCATCCTCAAGCGGACGGCACTGACCGCCTATCCGCGCGCCGAGGTGGCGAGCCTGACCGGGGTCGGCTGGCTGGCCTTTCTCGACCGAACATCGGGAAGGCAGGACTTCACCAAGGGGCCGGGGGCGGGCCTCGCCCGCGCGGCCTTTGGCGTTCCGCTCGGTGATGGCGATGCGGTCGCCGCCGCCGCGCGCCGTTGGGTAAGATGCCACCGGGTAGAGGGCTGATCCCGTGCCGACCTTCGCCAATCCATGGCTCGCCCTGCTTCTGCCGCTCCCGATGCTGGTCTATTGGCTGCTGCCTCCTCATGAGACCCGCCGACCTGCCGTCCGGGTGCCGTTCTTCGCGGAACTGGCGCGGCTGACCGGCGCGACGCCCCGCGAGAGGGCGAGCGTCAGCCGGCGCGGCCTATGGCGGATGCTGACGTTGATCGTATGCTGGCTGCTTGCCCTGCTCGCGTTGATGCGCCCGCAATGGGTGCTGCCGCCCATCCATCACGACCGGCCAGCACGCGATCTCCTGCTGCTGGTCGACCTGTCCGGGTCCATGGAGACCGAGGACTTCACCGATGCTTCGGGGAGGACGGTCAACCGGCTTGCGGCGGTGAAGCAGGTGCTGGACGATTTTCTCGCCCGCCGCGAGGGCGACCGGGCCGGCGTCGTCGTCTTCGGCAACGCGCCCTTTGCGTTGGTGCCCTTTACCACGGACCTGGTTCTCGCCCGGCGGATGCTCGCCGAGGTGCAGGTCGGCATGGCGGGACCACGCACCGTCCTGGGCGACGCGATCGGGCTGGGCATCAATCTCTTCGCCGCTTCAAAGGCCCCAGCGAAGACCATGATCGCGCTCACCGACGGCAATGACACGGCCAGCCGCGTCCCGCCGTCCGAGGCCGCCCGCATCGCCAAGGACAGGGGGATCGTCATTCACACCGTGGCGGTCGGCGATCCTGCGGCGGCCGGCGAGGAAAAGCTCGACGAGACGGCGCTGCGGGACGTCGCGGCGGCAACCGGCGGAGGGTATTACCGTGCCCTCGACCGAGACGAACTCACCGGCATCTACAGCCAGCTCGACGCGGTCGAGGCCCGCAAGGTCGAGACTGTCTCCTTCCAACCCCGCCTCGAACTCTATTGGCTCCCGCTCGCGGCGCTCGCGCTGTTTTCCATGCTGGTGCAGGTTGTCCGGCTGGTCCGCTGGCCACGCCGCCGGGGCGCAGAAGCAAAGGCGGAGGCGGCGCCATGAGCGATACGCTCGCCGCCTTCCACTTCCTTCGTCCGGAGTGGTTGCTGCTCGCCGTGCCGGCGCTTGCCCTGTGGTGGCTGGAACGGCGGGAAACCGATGCCACCTCCCGCTGGCGGGCGGTGATGGACCCCGTTCTGCTCGCCCGTCTTACCGTCGGAGGCGACCATAGGCGTGGGTTTTCGCCCGGGGACCTCTTGCTTGCGGCTTGGCTGATCACCGCATTGGCCGTCGGCGGTCCGACATGGCGCCAAGTCCCTTCGCCCTTCGCACAATCAGCGCGTCCGGCGATGTTCGTGCTGAAGGTCACCCCGTCCATGCTCGAGCGTGACCTGACCCCGACCCGGCTCGAGCGCGCGCGGGAAAAGATGGCGGACCTGCTGGCCCTGCGCGAGGGGGCGCCGACAGGGCTCATCGCCTATGCCGGTTCGGCGCACCTCGTACTGCCACCCACACCCGACGCCTCGGTGGTCAACAGCATGGCGCAGGCGCTGGAGCCGGACGTGATGCCGGTCCAAGGTAACGCGCTCGCGGACGCCGTGGCACTGGCGAGGAAGACGCTGGCGGAGGGGGGGCAGGGCGGCTCGGTCATCGTATTCGCCGATACGGTGCCCGCGCTCAACGCATCCACAGCCGGCGGCCCGCCACTGTTCGTTTTTGCCACGCTGCCACCCGCGCGGGCCGCGTCCGACCCCGCGCTGCGGGCGGCGGCGGCGACCCTCGACGCGGAGCTGGTCGCGCCGACCATCGACAGCCAGGATGTGGAGGGACTCGCCCGCCGCCTCGCCACAGCCGGATCGCCGCCCCCCGCGCCGGGGGAAGCGCCGACATGGCAGGAGGCCGGATGGTGGCTGACGCCACTCCTCGCGCTGCTGGTGCTGGTCTGGTTCCGCCGCGGATGGGTGCTGGCATGAGCACGCTTCGCGCCTTCGCGGTGCTTGGCGCCGCCGTCCTCGCCGCCCTAGCCCTTGCGGCGTGGCGCGTCGGCTGGACTGGCCTGTGGGCGAGCGCAGACCAGCACGGGCGGGCGCTTTTCGAACAGGGGCGCTATCAGGACGCGGCGGCCGCCTTTGCCGATCCGATGTGGCGCGGCGTGGCGCAGATGCGTGCCGGCAACTTCAAGGCGGCGGAGGCGACTTTCGCGGCCATCGACACCGCGGAGGGCGCCTACGATCAGGCCAACGCGCTGGTGATGCTCGGCAAGTACGAGGAAGCGGTGGCCCGCTACGACCATGCCCTCGGCCTCCGCCCCGGCTGGCCGCAGGCGGAAGCCAACCGGGAGATCGCGCAGCTGCGGGCGGAGTGGCTGAACGCCCCCGGCGCCGATGCCGGGGACCAGCGCGAGGGCGCCGACCGGATCGTCTACGACAAGGATGCCCGCAACCCGGAGGGCCAGGAAACGCAGGTGACCGGTGCGCCCATGAACGACGAGGACGTGCGCGCGCTGTGGCTGAAACGGGTGCAGACCAAGCCGGCCGATTTCCTCCGTGCCCGCTTCGCCTACCAACTCCAGACGCAGCCTCCGGAGTCCGGGCGACCGGAGGGGCCGCCATGACGCGGATCGTCCTCGTCCTGCTTCTGCTGTGGCCCGCATTCCCGCTCGCCGCGCAGGATTCGCCGGGATCGGACGTTCTGGTCGGCCAGAGCTTCAAGCCCGAGTCCGGCGCGGTGATCGGGCAGCATGTGGCGCTGTACGTGGACGTGCTTTTCCGGAACGGGATGCCGCGGCCGCCGCGAGTCACCCTTCCCGATGCGCCGGGCCTTCAGGCGTTCCGCTTCGAGACTCAGGCCACGATGATACAGGAGAGCATCGGCAACGAAACCTATGTCGGGCAGCGCTTTGAATTCGCGCTCTATCCGCGCCGGGGTGGTGTGTTCGAGCTGCCTCCGGCTGCCGTGACGCTGCTCGACCGGGATGGCGCCGAGACGCGCGAGACCCAGGGGCAGGCGCTGCGCCTCGATGTCGGCGTGCCGCCCGGTGTCGATCCCTCGCAGCCCGTGGTCGCGACGCGGGGCCTGACGCTGACGGAGCAATGGGCACCCAGACCGGACGGCGCCTTTAAGGCTGGGGACGCCATCGTGCGCACGATCACGCGCAGCGCCGAGGACGTGCCGGGCCTCGCCATGCGGGACCTAGCCTTTCCCGCGCCGGACGGCGTGCGCGCCTACGCCGACCCGCCCGAGATCGACGATCACAGCAACCGCGGCGCCATCACCGGGCGGCGCACCGACCGCGTCACCTATGTCTTCGAGCGCGGCGGGCGGGTCACGCTTCCGGCCGTGGCGCAGCCCTGGTGGGATCTGGCCTCGCGATCGGTAAAGGTGGCGCAGGCGCCCGGCGCCACGATCACGGTGGAAGCCCCGCCTGCCAATGCCGACACAACCGCTGCTGACGCACGGTCCGAAGGCGGCTGGCTGGCCCGGCATCGACCCTCGCTGATCGCAGGCGGAGCCTTCCTCGTCATCCTCGCCTTCGCCACCGCCAGTTTTCTCCGCCATCGACGGGCGACGGAGGCGGGGGATGAGCGTGCCGCCTTCGCCGCCTTGCGCCGTGCCTGCGCGACGTCCAATGCCGACGCTGTCTATCGCGCCTTCGCGCGGTGGAGGGCCTTTCTGGCGCCCGCCGAGCGCGAGGCTGCGAACAAGGCGGCCGACCGGCTCGACACCGTCTTGTTCTCAGGGGCTTCGGCGCGTTGGGAGAACCGCGATTCTGTCGATTTCGTCCGTCTCCTCGCGGACATTCGCCGGTCGCGTTCCCCACGCGCGTCGGAGTGTCGGCTGGCACCTCTCAATCCCAGGAGTCCATGACATCAGAAAACGCTCATCAAGGACTCCGCAAACCCGGAACTCAAAGGAGAATCGCATGCCGAAGGACCAGGAAAGGACCGCGGACACGACGACCCCGAATGGCGGCACGATGAGCCGCCGTTCCGTTCTGGCGGGCTCGACGGCGCTTGTCGCGGCCGCCGCCGCGGTTGGAACGGCATCGCAGACGGCCGCGCAAACCCAGGCTCCACCTGCGGCGGCACCCGCCGCAGGCGCTGCCGGCGGCAGGCCGCCCAACATCCTCGTGATCTTCGGCGACGACATCGGCGTCTCTCAGATCAGCGCATACACCATGGGGCTGATGGGTTACCGCACGCCGAACATTGATCGTCTTGCAGCGGAAGGGGCGATCTTCACGGACTCCTACGGCCAGCAAAGCTGCACCGCCGGCCGCGCCTCCTTCATTCTGGGGCAGGAGCCGTTCCGCACCGGACTCCTGACCATCGGCATGCCTGGGGACCCGCACGGCATCACCGACTGGATGCCGACCATCGCCGACGTGATGAAAACGAGAGGTTATGCCACCGGCCAGTTCGGCAAGAACCATCTCGGCGACCAGGACCAGCATCTGCCAACCAACCATGGTTTCGACGAATTCTTCGGCAATCTCTACCATCTCAACGCCGAGGAAGAGCCGGAGGGCTATTTCTACCCGAAGGACCCCGAATTCCGGAAACAGTTCGGGCCACGCGGAGTGATCCATTCCCACGCCGACGGCCGGATCGAAGACACCGGGCCGCTGAACACGAAGCGCATGGAGACGGTGGACGAGGAGTTCCTTGCTGCGGCGAAGGACTTCATCGATCGCCAGCACCGGGCGAACAAGCCGTTCTTCGTCTGGTTCAACTCCACCCGCATGCATGTCTTCACCCACCTGAAGCCCGAAAGCCTCGGCAAGACCGGAAAGGGCATCGAGGCGGACGGCATGGCGGAGCATGACGGGCATGTCGGGCAGTTCTTGAAGCAACTCGACGACCTCGGCATCGCGAACAACACCATCGTCCTCTACACCACCGACAACGGTGCCGAACTCGCCTTGTGGCCGGACGGGGCCATGACGCCCTTCCATGGAGAGAAGGGCACCACCTGGGAAGGCGGCATGCGCATTCCCATGCTGGTACGCTGGCCGGGCGTGGTGAAGCCGGGTTCTCAGGTCAATGAGATCGTGACCTTGATGGACTGGATGCCGACCTTCGCCGCGGCCGCCGGCATTCCCGACCTGAAGGAAAGGATGAAAAGCGGTTTCCAGGCCGGCGGCAAAACCTTCAAGGTCCATCTCGATGGCTACGACCTGACGCAATTGCTGAAGGGCGAGTCGAAGACGCCGCCGCGCGACGTGATGTACTATTTCGACCAGGGCGGGAATCTGAACGCCATCCGCTGGAACGACTGGAAGTTGAGCTTCGCGATTGCCAGCGAGGGCAACATCGCGACCGCGACGCGCGAGACACCGAGTTGGGCGCAGATCACCAACCTCCGAATGGACCCCTATGAACGAGGGCTGCGGGAAGGAGGAGGAGCAATGGAGTTCCTGGGCCGCAACATGTGGCTGCTCGTTCCCATTCAAGGGAAGGTCAAGGAATTGTTCGCCGACTTCGACCAGTTTCCGTATCAGGAAGGCAGCACACTCAATCCGAGCGGCATCAATTACGGATTGCTTCGGCAGCAGGCGGCGCTCAAGCGTCTCCAGGACGTGGAGCGGCTCGCACCACCGAGGTGAGGCGCGATGAGTAACTGAGAAAGGGGCGTCCCGCACCGCCCCTTTCCTTCGGAGCGCGGAAAATGACACTCGACGACACCGCGCTCATGATCCTGATCGTCATCGTCGGATTCATCGTTAGCTGCTGCGCATGCCGGTCAACCGGTGGACGATGACCATCGCCGACATCGGTAGCGTGGTCGTTGGAGAGCGTCTTTCACAACATAGGATATATCTGATGGCGGTTGGCGCCGCAACGCCGTGCATTCCTCGGAATGGACAGCATTGCCAGCCAGTTCGGCGCCATTCTGCGCGACCTGCGGACCGCCCGCGGCCTATCCCAAGAGGAACTCGCGTTCCGCGCAGGAATGAGCGTGCCGTATCTCAGCGACTTGGAGCGTGGCCGCTCCAACCCGTCGCTCGCTATGGTGGTCGATTTGGCGCGTGCTCTGGCGACGCACCCGTCTGTCATGCTGGCCGGTTTAATCATCGAGGGAGACGCCGAGCCACCGCGGCGCAAGCGTCCAAAGGACTGAGCGGACGGAATCCGGAGTGCAGCCCTGTGCGGGGCAAGGCGGAGTCGTGAAAAGGGCGGATCCGGTTGGATCCGCCCTTAGCTTGCTGTCTTTCCCCGAAGGGGCTCTACTTTCGGTCCGGCTCAGCGTTTCTCAATCATTGAGTTCGGCTTCTCAAACTTTGCGTTACTGACCACAGAAACCACATCACACGTCCAGGTTGGCGACTTTGAGCGCGTTCTCCTGGATGAACTCGCGGCGGGGTTCCACGATGTCGCCCATCAGGGTGGAGAAGACTTCCTCCGCCTGGTCGGCGTGGCTGACCTTCACCTGGAGGAGCGAACGCTTGGCCGGGTCCAGCGTGGTTTCCCAGAGCTGGTCGGGGTTCATTTCGCCCAGGCCCTTGTAGCGCTGAATGGTCACGCCGCGGCGGCCGAGTTCCATCACCGTGTCGAACAGGGCGACGGGGCCCGTCAGGCTGCGGGATTCCTTCTGCTTTTCAAAGGCACGGCCGGGTTCGGCGTAGACACGCTTCAGGTCCGCCGCGATGGCGTCCAGCTTGCGCGCCTCGACGCTCTTCAGCAGGTCGGCGTCGAGCGTGTGGCGGTGGGTCACGCCGCGGCGGGTGCGCACCAGGGCGTAGCCCCCCTGCGGCAGGGATTCGCCGCGCCAGCCGCCTTCCACGTCCAGGGCGTTCAGCCGCTCGGCCACCGTCTGGGCGGCCTGCTGGGCCAGCGCCGCGTCCTGTGCCAGGGCGACCGACAGGGCGCCGGTCACCGCCGCCTGTTCGGCCACGGCGAGGCTACCGGCCTTGCGGGCCAGGGCCTCGATGTGCTGGCGGGCGGTGCGGGACTGTTCGACCTGATCCTTCAGCGGGTCGCCGGTCAGCAGGGAACCGTCGGCCAGCCGGACCGACAGGTCGCCGAGCGCCGCCTCGATCAGGTATTCCTCCAGCGCCCGGTCGTCCTTCAGGTACCGCTCCTTCGCGTTGCCGCGCTTGATGCGGTAGAGCGGCGGCTGGGCGATGTAGAGGTAGCCGCGGTCGATCAGCTCCGGCATCTGCCGGAAGAAGAAGGTCAGCAACAGGGTGCGGATGTGGCTGCCGTCCACATCAGCGTCGGTCATGATGATGATCTTGTGATAGCGCGTCTTGTCCGGGTTGAACTCGTCGCGCCCGATGCCGGTGCCCAGCGCCGCGATCAGCGTGCCGATTTCGGCGGAGGACAGCATCTTGTCGAAGCGCGCGCGCTCCACGTTCAGGATCTTGCCGCGCAGCGGCAGGATGGCCTGGAACTGGCGCGAGCGGCCCTGCTTGGCCGAGCCGCCGGCCGAGTCGCCCTCGACGATGAACAGTTCGGACAGGGCCGGGTCGCGCTCCTGGCAGTCGGCCAGCTTGCCGGGCAGGGAGGCGATGTCGAGCGCGCCCTTGCGCCGGGTCAGCTCGCGCGCCTTGCGCGCGGCCTCACGGGCGGCGGCGGCCTCCACGACCTTCTGCACGACGCGCTTGGCGTCGGCCGGATGCTCCTCGAAATACTGTGCGAGGCATTCGCCGACCACCGCCTCGACCACCGGGCGGACCTCCGACGAGACCAGCTTGTCCTTGGTCTGGCTGGAGAATTTCGGGTCGGGGACCTTCACGGACAGCACGCAGGTCAGGCCCTCGCGCGCGTCGTCGCCGGAAAGGTTGACCTTCTCCTTCTTCGCGATGCCCGATTCGTTGGCGTAGTTGTTGATCGCCCGCGTCAGCGCCGCGCGGAAGCCGGCGAGGTGCGTGCCGCCGTCCTTCTGCGGGATGTTGTTCGTGAAGCAGAGCGTCGTCTCGTGGTAGCTGTCGTTCCACTGGAGCGAGCACTCCACGGTGACCACGCCGCCATGTTCGGTCGGGCGTTCCGCCTTCATGGAAATGGCCGGCTTGTGCAGCGCCACCTTGGAGCGGTCGAGCCAGGTCACGAAGGCTTCCAGCCCGCCTTCGTAATGCAGGTCGTGGACCTTCGGCTCCACGCCGCGCGCGTCGGTCAGAACCAGCCGCACGCCGGAGTTCAGGAAGGCCAGCTCGCGCAGCCGGTGTTCCAGCGTCGCGAAGTCGAATTCGGTGTTGGTGAAGGTTTCCTTGGACGGCAGGAAGGTGACCTCGGTGCCGGTCAGCTGCTTCTGCCCGCCCTTGCCGTCGTCCACCATGGGCGCAGGGCCGACGTCGGCCAGCCCGGCCTCCGGTACGCCGTGGCGGAAGCGCATGAACCATTCCCGGCCATCGCGCCAGATGCGCAGTTCCAGCGTTTCCGACAGGGCGTTCACCACCGACACGCCCACGCCGTGCAGGCCGCCGGACACCTTGTAGGAATTCTGGTTGAACTTGCCGCCCGCGTGCAGCTGGGTCATCACGACCTCGGCCGCCGAGACGCCTTCCTCTGGATGGATGGCCGTCGGGATGCCGCGCCCGTTGTCGACCACGGTCACCGAGCCGTCGGCGTTCAGCTGAACCACGACCTTGTCGCAGTAGCCGGCCAGCGCCTCGTCGATCGCGTTGTCCACGACCTCGTAGACCATGTGGTGCAGGCCCGAGCCGTCGTCGGTGTCGCCGATGTACATGCCGGGACGCTTGCGAACGGCATCCAGCCCCCGCAAGACGGTGATCGATTCCGCGCCGTAGTCCTGCTGCGGGAGGTCGTTCTTCAATGCTTCCTGTGCCATGGTGCGACTATAACAGACTGCGTTGCGGTTTCGGCGGATTACCGTGCTTCGGTATGCGATTTTTCGGGTTTTTCTAGGCCGGAGTCACGGTTGCGTCCTCGATGTGGAAGCGCCCGGCGGCGGAGCCCAGCGGGGCGAAGACGTTGTCGTCCGTGCCGGTCATCCAGGCCTGGGCGCCCAGCGCCAGAATTTCGTCGAACAGGGCCTCGCGCCGCTGCGGATCCAGGTGCGCCGCGACCTCGTCCAGCAGCAGAAGCGGGGCGGCCCCGCGTTCCGCAGCCAGAAGGCGCGCGTTGGACAGCATAATGGCGATCAGCAGCGCCTTCTGTTCGCCGGTCGAGCAGAGGGCGGCCGGCATGTCCTTCTGGGTGTGGCGCACGATCAGATCGCTCTTGTGCGGCCCCACCGCGGCCCCGCCGGTGTCCGAATCGAGGCGGCGGCTGTCGCGCAGGCTGCGCCGTAGCGCGTCCTCCGCGGCCAGCGCGGGGCTTTCGTCCAGCCAGCGCTCCACGGCGCCCTGCACGGACAGGTCGGCGGTCGGGAAGGGGCCGATGGCGCGGCCGCAGGCGGCGCGCAGGCGCTGCACGACGTCGCGGCGGGCGGCGGCCACGGCGATGCCGGTGGTCGCCATCTGGTCTTCCAAACCGGACAGCCAGCCGTCGTCCGCTCCCCAGCTCCGCTGGCCGTCGCGCAGGATGCGCGCGCGTTCGCGGAGCGCGTGTTCGTAGCGGCTGAGCCGGCCGGCGTGGGCCGGGTCGAAGCCGAAGACCAGCCGGTCGAGGAAACGGCGGCGCCCGCTGGACCCTTCCAGGAACAGGCGGTCCATCTGCGGCGTCAGCCAGACGACGGCGACATGCTCGGCCAGCGCAGTCTGGCCCTTGGCCGGATGGCCGTCCACGCGGACGACGCGGCGGTCGCGCTCTCCGCCTCCCGATCTCTGGGGGCCGGCTTCGCGGCCGGTGCCGATCTCCACGGGGCCGGTCGGCGTGTCCAGAACGGCGGCCACCGCCCATCCGGCACCGGACGGGGAGCCGATCCGCTCCACCTCCGACAGTTTGGCGCCGCGCAGGCCGCGGCCGGGGGCGAGAAAGCTGACCGCCTCCAGCAGGTTCGTCTTTCCGGCCCCGTTCGGGCCGGTCAGGACCACCGGGCGGTGGTCGGGCTCCAGGCGCGCGCTGTCGTAGCCGCGAAAGCGGGTCAACGTCAGGCGCGTCACCGCCAAAGCGTCCGGACCCACGGCGTCGGGATGTTCGGCCCGCGTGGGTGAGGGAGCGGCGGTCGAGGGAGCGTAAGTCTGTCTGGCTTCGAGCAAAGTGTCCGTTCCGAGTTGCAGAGGCCACGCCTCTGCAGCCCATCTTGGGCTGTCCGAAAGGGGGCTGCCGGCCCCCCGGACACCGTCCAAAGGACCGATCACACGCGCATCGGCATCAACACGTAGAGAGCGGTTCCATCGGCAACGTCGCGGATGATGGTCGGCGATGCCGCGTCGGCCAGCGAGAAGCGGGCGCCTTCGCCCTCGATCTGCTGCGTGATATCAAGCAGATAGCGAGAGTTGAAGCCGATTTCCAGGGGGCCTTCCTGGTAATTGACCTCCAGTTCCTCGGTCGCGCTGCCGGCTTCGGGGCTGGTGGCGGACAGGGTCAGCGTGCCGCGGGTCAGCGACAGCTTCACGGCCCGGCTCTTCTCGGTGGAGATGGTGGCGACACGGTCGACGGCGGCGGCGAACAGCTTGGCGTCCACCTCCATGGTCTTGTCGTTGCCGACCGGGATGACCCGCTCGTAATCCGGGAAGGTGCCGTCGATCAGCTTGGAGGTCACGACCACCGAATCGAAGGCGAAGCGGATCTTGTTGTCCGACAGGGAGATCTCGATGCGGTCGGCCGCCTCGTCGATCAGCTTGCGGATCTCGTTCACCGTCTTGCGCGGCACGATCACGCCCGGAATGCCGGCGGCACCCTCCGGCAGCGGCATCTCGACGCGGGCCAGACGGTGACCATCGGTCGCCACGGCGCGCAGCACCGGCAGCTCGGCCCCGCCGGCCTTGGCCTTGGCGGCGTGCAGGTAGATGCCGTTGAGGTAGTAGCGCGTCTCTTCCGTGGAGATCGCAAAGCGGGTGCGGTCGACCAGGGTGCGCAGGTCGTTGGCCGCCAGATCGAAGCGGTGCGGCAGGTCGCCGCCGGAAAGCTGCGGGAAATCTTCGGTCGGCAGGCAGGACAGCTTGAACTGCGACCGGCCGGCGCGCAGCGTCAGGATGGTGCCGTCGCCGCCGATGTCCAGTTCCACCTGGCTGCCGTCCGGCAGCTTGCGGACGATGTCGTACAGCGTGTGGGCCGGGGCGGTGGTGCCGCCCGGACGGCCGACGGAGGCCGGGACCGATTCCACGATCTCAAGGTCCATGTCGGTGGCGGCCAGCGACAGTTCGCCGTCCTTGGCCTTCAACAGGACGTTGGACAGGATCGGAATGGTGTTCCTGCGCTCCACCACACTCTGCACGTGACCCAGGGACCGAAGAAGGGCGGCGCGTTCGATGATGATGTTCATGCTGGTCGTCGTCTCGGCAGGTCAGTTTTTCTGGTGCGATTCGCAGGATTTCCTTCGCCGGTCCAGCCGCGTTGCGCGACCCGGAACGGGGCCGCATCATACCACAACGACGGTTTTGCCGAACCAAATTCGTGCGCCGACCGGTCGGGAGGCCCTTATTCGCCGCTTCGGCGGCTTTCGGGGAGGGCAAAGGACACCCGGGCGGGGGCTTCCGTGCCAGCGGGAACGGCGCAATTGCTCGCAGGCGGCGCCGGTTGAGCCGCGGACGCGATTTTCCGGCTTCTGCCCCCTCGACTCCGCTACGTTGAAGCGGCGGCCGACGACTCGATGCGGTTGTCGGAAGGGCCGGAAGGGCGGTTCACCGATTCCGTTCCGCCGCGAACTGGGCGTCCAGCCCGGCCCGATAGTCCGGATATTTCAGCGCTACGCCAAGCTGCCGCTTGATGCGGTCGTTCTTCACGCGGCGGCTGTCGGTGTAGAAGCTGGCGGCCATCGGCGACAGCTTGGCCTGTTCGAAGGGCACCAGCGGCGGCGGTTCCACGCCCAGCAGCGCGCAGGCGTACTCCACCACCTCGTGGGACGGGGAGGGGAGGTCGTCGGCGACGTTGTAGACGGCGCCCAGGTTGGGTTGGGCCATGGAGGCGCGCAGGGTACCGGCGATATCCTCGACGTGGATGCGGCAGAACACCTGTCCCGGTTTGTCCACGCGCTTGGCCGTGCCATCGCGCACGTTGTCCAGCGCGCTGCGGCCGGGGCCGTAGATGCCGGCCAGACGGAAGACGTGCACCGGCACGGCGTACTGCCGGTGCAGGTTCAGCCAGCCCCGCTCGGCCTCCACCCGGCGTTTCTGCCGGTCGCCGGTGGGGCGCAGCCAGGCGGCTTCGCTGACCCACTCGCCCTTCGTGTCGCCATAGACGCCGGTGGTGGACAGGTAGCCGGCCCAGTCGAGTGTCCGCAGGTCGGCCAGATCCATGGCGTGCCGGTCCAGCACCAGGTCGCCCTTCTCATCCGGCGGGATGCTGACCAGCAGGTGGGTGGTGCCCTCCAGCGCCGCCTTGGCGTCGGCCAACGGGCGGTCGCGGTCGAACAGGAAGGCTTCGTAGCCCTGGGCCTCCAGCGCCGCGCGCTTCTCCTCGCTGCGGCAGGTGACGGCGACCCGCCACCCCTCGGCCTTCAACGCGTCTGCGAACACGCGGGCGGTGAAGCCCAGGCCGAAGACGAACAGACGGGGTGCGGGCATCGGTCTCGAATCCTTGCGTCGGAAGCGGCAATGGCGGAGTGTAGGGCCGTCATGACCCAACGCAACGCTTACGTATTCGCAACCGCGCTTGCGCTGCTGTGTGCAAGCCCGGCCATGGCCGTGGCCGCCAACCCGTCCGGCCGCGGCATCGACCACAACAGGGAATTCCAGGCCTGCATGACGCTGGCCGAGCAAAAGCCGGCGGAGGCGTTCGAAAGCGCGCTGACGTGGCAGGACCGCGGCGGCGGCGATCTCGCGCGGCTGTGCCAGGCGATGGCGCTGTTCCACAAGGGCGACTTCAAGGCCGCGGGCGCGCGATTGGAGGAGTTGGTCCCGATCCTCGGCAAGGACGATCCGAAGGCCGCGGCGTCGCTGCTCGGCCGGGCCGGCTGGGCGTGGCTGCGCGCCGGAGACGAAACGCGGGCGGAGCGCGCCTACACCCAGGCCTTGCAGCAACAGCCGAACGACGTTGACCTCTACATCGACCGTGCCTTCGCCCGCGGCGAAGCGGAACGCTATTGGGACGCCATCGCCGATCTGGACACGGCGCTCGCCAAGGATCCCAAGCGGGCCGACGCCTATCTCTACCGGGCCGGCGCGAACAAGGCCCTGGCCAACGACCGGCAGGCCATCGCCGACATCGACCGCGCGCTGCAACTGAAGCCGAACGACCCGGACGCCGTGCTTCTGCGCGGCAACATCAAGGCGCAGATCGGCAACATCGCGGGCGCCAAAGAGGATTGGCAACTGGTCCAGCGCCTCGCCCCCGATGCGTCGGCAGGGAGAACGGCGCAGGTGAACCTGGATCGCGCGGCAAAGATGGAAGCGGCGAAACCGAAGCCCGGAAAGCTGCCGGAATCGAAGGGCAGTGGTGATAAGACGCCCAAACCGTAAGGGGCGTCCGCAAGCCGCGCGTCAGCGCGGCTGCGCGATTATGGTGGCCAGGATCAGGCCGGTCGACTCAGAAGTCCAGATCCGCGTAATGACGGGGGGGCGGACAGCCCGGAATGCTGTCGGCGAGCAGGGAACGGAAGCTGGGGCGAGACTTGATGCGGGCGTACCAGTCCTTGGCTTCCGGCACCTTGTCCCAGGGGACATTGTCCACATAGTCGACGCAGGACAGCGCTGCCGCCGCGGCGATGTCGGCCACCGTGAAGGTCGGGCCAGCCAGCCAGGGGCGCCGTTCCGACAGGAAGGCGACATATTCCATGTGGTACTGGACGTTTGCCAAGCCGGCCCGGATCGCCGGGGCGTAGGGGTGGCCCTGGCCGGACAGGCGCTTGATCAGCTTTTCCCCGACCAGATTCTCGGTCACCTCCCGGTCGAACTTCTGCGTGAACCACGCTACGATCCGCCGGACCTCGCCCCGCGCCGCGACCTCGCGCGGCATCAGGGGGACGTCGGGGTAGGCCTCCTCCAGATATTCCAGCAGAGGCAGGCCGCCGGCCACGACGGTGCCGTCCTCTTCCACCAGCACCGGCGGCTCGCCGGCGGGGTTCAGGACCAGGAACTCCTCGCGCCGTTCCCACGGCTTTTCGATCACCGGTTCGAAGGGAAGGCCCTTCTCGGCGAGCATCACCCGCGCGACGCGGGACAAGGGGTGGAGGGGGTGGTGGTATAGGATCCGCATGCCGGGCCGGACTGTAACGTAAGGGAGGACCGGAAAACAGTCTGCGCTTTGGCCGGTGCCTCACCTCTCTTGGCTGATGGGTTACTCTGGTCGGAGGGATGTCAAAAGGCCGATTTTCGGTAGAGCACCAACGGTTCCGCCTCCCCGCTCCAGCCCGCGCGGGGCACGGGGGTCCAGCCGTTGCGTTCGTAGAAGGCGCGGGCCGCCGCGTTGCGGGCGGCGCAGGTCAGTTCCGCCGATCCCTGCAACAGCGCCAGCGCCTCCTTCAGCAATGCGCTGCCGATTCCCCGGCCGTGCCAGGCCGGGTCGATGAACAGGTTGTGGATGAAGCGCTCCGGAACATCGACGGAAATGAAGCCGACGACCCTCACGTCGTTGATGCCGCCGGCGTCGACCTCGGCCACCAGCACTTCTTCGCCGTCCACGCAGTCGTCGTAGTCATCCAGGCGGAAGCGGTCTTCCGGTTGCCAGGGGCAGGCGATGCGGCGGCCGTGCAGGAAAATCTCGGCACAGCGCGGCCCGTCGGCCGGACTGGCTAACCGAATGCTGATGCGCAAGCCGTCCTCTATCGGCATGACACCCTCCCGTCTGGCTGCGGATGCCTCAAGCCGCCCCAACAGCCGGCGCCCCTAATAACCAGCCACGTCTCAGATTATTCCGAGATGTTCGTTCTGGATAGGAGGGGCGTGCAGCCGACAATACGAAAACGGCGGCCTGGGGGACCCAGACCGCCGTTCGTGTACTGACAATGCTCGGCCGTTACTCCGCCGGGATGGCCTTGGGCCGCGTCACCGGCACTTCCAGCCGGCTCAGCATTTCCTTTGGCACGACCTGCCAGAACTTGGCCAGCTCACGCACCCAATCGTTGAGGATCTCGGCGGCGAAGTGGCTTTGTGTTTCCGCCACGTGCTCCTCGATCAGGCGCTTCAACTGGTCCTCGTAGTGGGCGACCTCGATGCGCTGGAAGATCACGCTTTCGTCGTTGATGTACAGCGGCAGCGAGTCGTCCGGATCGTAGACATAGGCCATGCCCCCGGTCATGCCGGCGGCGAAGTTGTCGCCGACCTTGCCCAGGATAACCGCCGTGCCGCCGGTCATGTACTCGCAGCCGTTGGAGCCGCAGCCCTCGACCACCACCGTGGCGCCGGAGTTGCGGACGGCGAACCGCTCGCCGGCCTGGCCCGCGGCGAACAGCTTGCCGGCCGTGGCGCCGTACAGGACCGTGTTGCCGATGATCGTGTTCTTGTTCGTCTCCAGCGGCGACGAGGTGGTCGGCCGCACCACGATGGTGCCGCCCGACAGGCCCTTGCCGACATAGTCGTTGGCGTCGCCCATCACCTCCAGCTTGATGCCCTGGACCGCGAAGGCGCCCAGCGACTGGCCGGCGGTGCCGCGCAGGCGGACGGTGATGTGGCCGGGCTGGAGCCCGAACATGCCGAACTTCCGCGTCACCATCGAAGACAGCCGCGTGCCGATGGCGCGCTGCGTGTTCCGGGCGTTGTAGGCGAGCTGCATCTTCTCGCCCTCCTCGAACAGCGGGCGGGCATCGGCGACGATGCGGGCGTCCAGCGTGTCCGGCACTTCGTTGCGGCCCTGCAGCGTGCAGTACCGCGCGTTCTCGCCCGGATCGACCTGCGCCAGCAGCGGGTTCAGGTCGAGGTCGTCGAGGTGCTCGGCACCGCGGCTGACCTGATGGAGCAGGTCGGTGCGGCCGATGACCTCGTTCAGCGAACGGAAGCCCAGGCCAGCCAGGATCTCGCGCACTTCCTCAGCCAGGAAGGTGAAGAGGTTGACGACCTTCTCCGGCGTGCCGACGAACTTCTGGCGCAGCTTGTCGTCCTGCACGCAGACGCCGACCGGGCAGGTGTTGCTGTGGCACTGGCGCACCATGATGCAGCCCATGGCGATCAGGCTGGCGGTGCCGATGCCGTACTCCTCCGCACCCAGCATGGCGGCGATGACGATGTCGCGGCCGGTCTTCAGGCCGCCGTCGGTGCGCAGCCGCACGCGGTGGCGCAGGCGGTTCAGCGTCAGGACCTGATGCACCTCCGACAGGCCCATTTCCCAGGGCAGGCCGGCGAACTTGATCGAGGTCTGCGGGGAAGCACCCGTGCCGCCGGAATGGCCGGAGATCAGGATGACGTCGGCGTTGGCCTTGGCGACACCGGCAGCAATCGTTCCGATACCGGAACGGCTGACCAGCTTCACCGTCACTTTCGCATCCGGATTGATCTGCTTCAGGTCGTAGATGAGCTGCGCCAGATCCTCGATCGAGTAGATGTCGTGGTGCGGCGGCGGGCTGATGAGCATCACGCCCGGCGTCGAGTGACGCAGCCGCGCGATCATCTCCGTCACCTTGAATCCGGGAAGCTGGCCGCCCTCGCCGGGCTTGGCGCCCTGGGCGACCTTGATCTCCAGCTCACGGCACTGGTTCAGGTACTCGGCGGTGACGCCGAAACGGCCCGACGCCACCTGCTTGATGGCGGAGTTCCAGTTGTCGCCGTTCTTGTCCGGACGGAAGCGCGCCGGATCCTCGCCGCCCTCGCCGCTGTCGGACTTGGCGCCGATGCGGTTCATGGCGACGTTCAGCGTGCCGTGCGCCTCGGGCGACAGGGCGCCCATGGACATGCCCGGCGTGATGAAGCGCTTGCGGATCGCAGTGATGCTCTCGACCTCGTCCACCGGCACCGGCGCCTTGGAGGAGCGCAGCTCCAGCAGGTCGCGCAGCTGCATCGGCGGCCGCTTGTTCACCTGCTCGGTGTACTTCTTGAAGGTCGTGTAGCTGTCGTTGGTCACCGCCTGCTGGAGCGTGTGGATGACGCCACCCTCCCAGCCGTGGCGGTCGCCTGACTTGCGGAACCGGTAGAAGCCGCCGACCGGCAGGGTCACGACGTCCTCGTTGTAGGCGGTCGCGTGCTGCTCCAGCACCTTCTTCTGGATGCCGTTCAGGCCGATGCCGGAGATGCGGCTGACCATGGCCGGGAAATGCTCGGCGACCAGCGCGCGGGACAGGCCGATGGCCTCGAAGTTGCCGCCGCCGCGGTAGCTGCTGATGACCGAAATGCCCATCTTGGACATGATCTTCAGCAGACCGTCGTCGATGGCCTTCTTGTAGTTGGCCATGCCCTTTTCCAGGGCGACGGAGCCGAACAGGCCGCGGCGGTGACGCTCGGCGATGGCCTCCTGCGCCAGATAGGCGTTGACCGTGGTGGCGCCGACGCCGATCAGAACCGCGAAGTAGTGGACGTCCAGCCCTTCCGCCGTGCGCACGTTCAGCGAGGTGAAGGTGCGCAGGTTGCTGCGGATCAGGTGGGTGTGGACGGCACCCGTGGCCAGGATCGCCGGGATGGCGGCGCGCTTCGGCCCCATCGCCTCGTCGGTCAGGATGACGTGGTTGGCGCCGCCGCGCACGGCGTCCTCCGCCTCCTGGCGAATGCGGCGCAGCGCGTCGCGCAGGGCATCCGGGCCACCGTCCACCGGGAAGGTGGCGTCGATCTCGGCCGCCGTGTCGCCCATGTAGTCGCGCATGGCGCGGAACTCGGCGGTCGTCAGGACCGGCGATTCCAGCTGCAGCAGGCGGGTCTGGCTCTCGTCCTCGTCCAGGATGTTGCCGAGGTTGCCCAGGCGCGTCTTCAGGCTCATCACCCGGCGCTCACGCAAGCTATCGATGGGCGGGTTGGTAACCTGGCTGAAGTTCTGGCGGAAGAAGTGGTGCAGGCCGCGGTACTTGTCCGACAGAACGGCGATGGGGCTGTCGTCGCCCATCGAGCCGATGGCCTCCTTCCCGTCCTCCACCATCGGGTGAAGGATCAGCTCCATGTCTTCCATGGTGATGCCGAAGGCCTGCTGGCGGCGGCGCAGCTCGGCCTTCTCCATGTCCGACGGCTCGCCCTTCAGGGAGGCGGACTTGACCAGCTCGTCCAGGTGCGTGGTGTTCTTGACCCACTTGTGCCACGGCTTCAGCGTGGCGAGGTGGTCCTTCAGCTCGCGGTCGTGGAACAGCTTGCCGGCCTGGAGGTCGACGGCGATCATCTCGCCCGGGCCGAGGCGGCCCTTCTCGACCACCTGGGTCTCGTCGATCTTCACCATGCCCGTCTCGGAGCCGGCGATGATCAGCCCGTCCGTGGTGATGGTGTAGCGCATCGGGCGCAGGCCGTTGCGGTCCATGCCGCCGACGACCCAGCGGCCATCGGTCATGGCGAGCGCGGCCGGACCGTCCCACGGCTCCATGACCGAGTTGCAGTACTGGATCAGCGCCTTGTGGTTGTCCGGCGTGGTCTGCGAGCTGGTCAGCGCCTGCGGCACCAGCATCATCTTGACCATCGGGGCCGTGCGGCCGGCGCGGACCATCACCTCGAACACCGTGTCGAGCGCGCCGCTGTCCGACAGACCGACGCCGATGACCGGCTTCAGGTCGGCCATGTGGCTGCCGAACACCGGATGTTCCATCCGGGTCTCGTGCGCCTTCATCCAGTTGACGTTGCCCTTCAGCGTGTTGATCTCGCCGTTGTGGGCGAGCATGCGGAACGGCTGGGCCAGCGGCCAGGTCGGGAAGGTGTTGGTCGAATAGCGCTGGTGGTAGATGGCGAAGTCGGATTCGAACCGCTCGTCCAGCAGGTCCGGATAGAAGGTCGTCAGCTGTTCCGCCAGGAACATGCCCTTGTAGATGAGCGAGCGCGCGGACAGCGAGCAGATGTAGAAGTCGTTGATCTGCTCGGCCTTCACCGCCTTCTCGATGCGGCGGCGGATGATGTACAGGTCCAGCTCGAACTGTTCGTCCGACACGCCCTTGCTGTTGCCGATGATGATCTGCTCGATCTCCGGCCGCGTGGCGTTGGCCTTCTCGCCGATGATGTCGACGTTGATCGGCACCTGGCGCCAGCCATAGATATAGTAGCCGTAGGCGAGGATCTCGGTCTCGACGATGCAGCGGCAGGCTTCCTGCGCGTCCAGGCTGATGCGCGGCAGGAACACTTGGCCGACGGCCAGCTTGTTGTCCGGCGCGCGGTGGCCGATGACCTTGACGTGGTCCTTGAAGAACTTCTGGGGCACGGCGATGTGGATGCCCGCACCGTCGCCCGTCTTGCCGTCGGCGTCCACGGCGCCGCGGTGCCAGACGGCCTTCAGCGCCTCGATGCCTTTCTCGACCACCGAGCGGCGGGGCTTGCCGTCGATCGCGGCGATGAAGCCGACGCCGCAGGCGTCGTGCTCATCCTCCGGGTTGTAGGCGTTGGCAGTGGTCAGCGCCGCGGCGTTGGCGCGGTATTCGGCGACGAACTGCTCACCCTGGTTCAACTCGGTGGTCATCGGTGGACCCTTTCCGTCTTCAATGCCGGAGGGTGGCTTAACCCCCTCCGTTTCCGCGTCCCGCGGATGTCGTGGACCCCGTGGGCCGGGCAGCACCACGCGGTGCGGCCCGGCCGACACATTTCAGAAATTACTCGGCCGCCTGGGCGACGAGGGTCTCGGCCTTCGCCTGGGCGAAGGCGTGCATCGCGTCCGCCGCGTCGCGACCGTCGCGGATGGCCCACACGACCAGCGAGGCGCCGCGCACGATGTCGCCGGCGGCGAAGACGCCGTCCAGGTTGGTCATCTTGGTGCGGTGATCGACCAGCAGCGTGCCCCAGCGGGTGACCTTCAGCTCCGGCTCATCGAACATCGACGGCAGGTCTTCCGGCTCGAAGCCCAGGGCCTTGATGACCAGATCGGCCTCGACCGTGAACTCGGACCCCTCGATCACCTGCGGGGTCTGGCGGCCAGTGGCGTCGGCCACGCCCAGGTGGATGCGCACGGCGCGCACGCCGGTCACCACCGTGTCGCCGGTGAAGCCCTCGGGCGCCACCTGCCAGACGAACTCCACGCCCTCTTCCTCGGCGTGGGCGACTTCGCGCTGCGAGCCCGGCATGTTCTTGCGGTCGCGGCGGTACAGGCACTTCACCGACTTCGCGCCCTGGCGGATGGCGGTGCGCACGCAGTCCATGGCGGTGTCGCCGCCGCCCAGCACCACGACGTTCTTGCCGGCGGCGTTCAGCGAGCCGTTGGAATAGGCCTCCACGGTGTCGCCCAGGCTCACCTTGTTGGAGGTGGTCAGGTACTCCAGCGCCGGCACGATGTTGCCGAGGCCGCAGCCCGGCGCCTTGATGTCGCGGGCCTTGTAGACGCCGGTGGCGACCAGGATGGCCGCGTGGCGGCGGCGCAGCTCCGGCAGGGTGGCGTCGCGGCCGACCTCGAAGTTCGGGTGGAAGACGACGCCCGCGTCGGCCAGCAGCTGCACGCGGCGCTCGACGACCGTCTTCTCCAGCTTGAAGCCCGGAATGCCGTAGACCAGCAGGCCGCCCATGCGGTCGTAGCGGTCGTAGACGTGCACCTCGTAGCCCTTGGCGCGCAGTTCCTCGGCGGCGGCGAGGCCGGCCGGGCCGGCGCCGATCACGCCGACCGACAGGCCCAACTCGCGCGACGGCTTGCGGGGCTTGACCCAGCCCTTATCCCAGGCGGTGTCGGTGATGTACTTCTCGACCGAGCCGATGGTGACCGCGCCGTGGGTCGACTGCTCGATCACGCAGTTGCCCTCGCACAGGCGGTCCTGCGGGCAGATGCGGCCGCAGATTTCCGGGAAGTTGTTGGTGGCCTGAGAAACCTCGTAGGCCTCCTCCAGCCGCCCTTCCGACGTCAGCTTCAGCCAGTCGGGGATGTTGTTCGAAACAGGGCAGTGCACCTGGCAGAAGGGCACGCCGCACTGGGAGCAGCGGTTGGCCTGTTCGTTGGCGCGCTCGTCGGAGAAGCGGGCGTAGATCTCGGCGAAATCCTGGCGGCGCTCCTCAGCGGGGCGCTTGTCGGGCATCCGCTGCGCGGTGTGCACGAAGCCCAACATCCTCTGGTTCGCCATAACGCCTGCTCCTTCTTCGCGTGTCCCGCGCATTCGGGACGGTGCTGGCGGCCGGGCGACCCGTCGGGCATCCCACGGGGCGTGGCCGCAGTGAAAATGAATGTCCGCGGTCACGCGGTCGAAACGTCATATACCGCATGAGAACAAGCCTGGCGAGCAAAATTTGGCCGTTAGGTCAGGTAAGCTGACCAAACCGCGACGCCATGTCACAGATGCTCGTTTGGACGAGTCGAAGCCCCAAAAACCGGAAAGAAAATTAGTCCCGTTTCGGTACTATGACCCAAATCGGGGTATCGCCCCTTGTCCCTTCGCCAACCATCCTGTGCACTGCTATAAGCCGCCCATTGCCGACCTCACATCCGCTAGAGGCCACGCGCCGCATGTTCATCGACCAATATCTCGACGCGATCCTGCTCGGCCTGATCGAAGGGCTGACGGAGTTCCTGCCGGTGTCATCGACCGGTCACCTGATCATCTTCGACGAGCTGCTGGGCTTCGACGGCCCGCCGGGCAAGGTGTTCGAGGTGGTGATCCAGCTCGGCGCGATCCTGGCGATCTGCACCGTCTATTTCGCCCGGCTGTGGAACGTCGTCACCGGGTTGAAGGACGATCCGGGGGCGCGTCACTTCGCCGTCGCGGTGATCCTGGCCTTCCTGCCGGCCATGATCCTGGGCGCCGGGCTGCACGGCATCATCAAGAGCGTGCTGTTCAACCCGACGGTCGTCAGCTTCGCGTTGATCATCGGCGGCATCGCCATCCTGCTGGTCGAGCGCATGGTCCCGGCGCCGCGCTATCACCAGATCGAACGGTTCCCGGCGCCGCTGGCGCTGAAGATCGGCCTGTGCCAATGCCTGGCGCTGGTGCCGGGCGTGTCGCGGTCGGGCGCCACGATCCTGGGCTCGCTGCTGATGGGCGTGGACCGCCGCACCGCCGCGGAGTTCTCCTTCTTCCTGGCGATCCCGACCATGGCCGGCGCCACGGCCTACGATCTCTACAAGAACTGGAGCGGGATGAACTTCGATGCCGGCGCGCTGATCGCGGTCGGCTTCGTCACAGCCTTCATCGCCGCGGCGCTGGTCGTCAAGACCCTGGTGGACTTCGTCGGCCGCTACGGTTTCGCGCCGTTCGGCTGGTACCGCATCGCCATCGGCACGGGGATGCTGGCGTTCCTGTATCTGTAACGATGAAGACGGCCTTCAGGCGCGCCGGGGCACGGCGCGCGAGGAGGTGAGGGCGATGACGAGCGCCAGCGCGGCGACCAGGGTGAAGGAAAAGCCCACCGTGCTGGCCTCCGCCACGAAGCCCAACAGGGCGGGGCCGGTCAGCACCCCGGCGTAGCCCAGCGTCGCCACCGCCGCGATGGACGATGCGGCGGACCTCTCGTCCCCCGAACCTGCCGCGCTGAACAGCACGGGCACCACGTTCGACAGACCGAGGCCGGTCAGGCCGAAGCCCACGACCGCCACGGCCGGCCCGCCGCCCAGCAGGGCCAGGGCCAGCCCGGCGAAGGCCAGCATCGCGCCGGTGCGCACCAGCGTCACCCCGCCGAAGCGCTGCCGCAGCCGGTCGCCGCAGAAGCGGCCGGCAGCCATGGCGCCGGAAAACACCGCGAAGCCCAGTCCGGCCACGGTCGCTGCCCCGCCGAGATCCTCGCGCAGGTAGATGGCGCTCCAGTCCAGGATGGCGCCTTCGCTCATGAAGGCCAGGAAGGTCAGCAGGCCCAGCAACAGCGTGCCGCGGCTGGGCAACGCCAGCCCCGACGGTTCGGCGCTGCTGTCGGCGCTGCTCGGCAGCAGACGGCTCTGGACGGCCAGGAACAGCGCCAGCAGGGCGCCGGCGATCAGGCCGCACTGGGCGACCGGCGGCAGCACCTGAAGCAGCAGCCCGCCAGCCCCGGCGCCGAACAGGCCGCCCAGGCTCCACATCCCGTGCAGCGACGACATGATCGGGCGGCCGAGGTGACGCTCCACCAGTGCGCCGTGGGCGTTCATGGCAACGTCCATGGTGCCGCCGGCCGCGCCGAACAGAAACAGGATGGCGCACAGCGTGACGACGTCGGGCATCAGCGCCGGCAGCGGCAGCAGAAGGCAGAAGAGCAGGGCCGTCACCCGCACGGCCGGGGCACTCCCCACGCGGCTCAGCAGGGCGCCGGTGCCGATCATCGCCGTCAGCGCGCCCGCTGCAAGGCAGAGCAGAGCCAGGCCGACCACGCCGGGGCTCAGGTCCAGGTGATCCTTGATGACGGGGATCTGCGTCGCCCACACCCCGAACACGGTGCCGTTCAGGAAGAAGGCCGCGATGGTCGCCCACCGCGCCGCCGGAGCGCGCGCCGCCACATCGTCCATGAAAAAGCCCTTGCCGCTCTGGTTGTGCAGACAGCGGTTAGTTGCAGTCCGGCCGTGACGAAATCAAGGCAACCGGACGCCGTGCAAGGCACCCTTGCAGCGCGTGCCGGTCCAAAAGAAAAAGCCCCGGCCGGGTGGCCGGGGCTTCGGCGGTAGCGGGGCGCTGCAGTATCAGTGGGCGCTGGGATACTTGTTGAACTTGCCGACGTCGCGGGTCAGCGTGTTCGACCGGCCGCCGACGATGAAGCGCGACAGGTAGGTCGGCAGGATCACCTCGCAGGTCGCCAATTCGGTCATGCCCAGGTCCTTGAAGCCCGGGGCGCCCGGCGACACCACGTTGTCCTTCTTCAGCAACTCCACCTGATCGCGGGTCAGCGGCGGGGCGATCAGCGGAATCTTCTCGAAGAAGCCGCCCAGCTTCTCCGCCATGCCGTAGGGCACGGGGAGCAGAATGCGCTTGCGGCGGATCTCCTGGAGCATCAGCTCCATCAGTTCCTTGAAGGTGTAGACCCGCGGACCGCCCAACTCATAGGTCTTGCCGACCGCTTCGTCCTGATGGACCGCGGCGGTGATGGCGTCGGCCAGATCGCCGACATAGACCGGCTGGAACTTCGTGTTCCCGCCGATCAGCGGCAGAACCGGGGAGATCTGCGCCATGGCGGCGAACTTGTTGAAGAAGGCGTCCTCCGGACCGAAGACGATGCTCGGGCGGATGATCGTGGCGCCGGGGAAGGCCTGCTGAACGGCCTGCTCGCCCGCCGCCTTGGAGCGCGCGTAGGAGGAGGCGGAGCGGCTGTCGGCGCCGATGGCCGAGACGTGGACCATCTTGCGCACGCCGTTCGCCTTGGCGATGCGGGCGATCCGCGCCGGGGCGTCGACGTGGACGGTCTGGAAGCTCCAGGGGCCGGTCTCGTACAGCGCGCCGATCAGGTTGATGACGGTGTCGCTGCCCTGGATGGCGCGCGCGACCGACTGGTCGTTGGTGACGTCGGCGGCCATGGGCACGATCTGCCCGACCGAACCGGCCGTCTTCAGGAAGTTCGCCTGGTTCGGGTGGCGCGACACGACGCGCACGATGGCGCCCGACTTGGCGAGACGCCGGATCAGATGGCGGCCGATGAAGCCCGAACCGCCGAACACCGTGACCACTTCATAGCGATAGGACATCGACCTTCTCCCGTGCCGTTTGGGCGCCCGTGCCGTCCGGGCCCGCAAGAAACTGGAGATCCGGACCGTCCCAGCCGGGCCTGTCCCAGCCAGGGCGAAGCCGCCGGATCGCGGGATGCTTATATAGAAACCTCCCACGAGAGGCTAGGCCTGCCGCACGCCATTTCCGCCAAATGACATCCGGTCCGAAACGGCACTCAGGGAAGCGCGACGCCTTCCGGCTAAAAAGTGCAAAAAAGCTGTTGACGGGTATCCGCCATCCGGCTACATAAGCGGCCCACACCGAGCCCAGGTGGCGGAATTGGTAGACGCGCAGGTTTCAGGTACCTGTGGCAGAAATGTCGTGGAAGTTCGAGTCTTCTCCTGGGCACCAAATCTACCCGGCTGCGCCGCATGCTACGGACCTCCCCTTCCGGGGGACGGGAAGGAAGCAGAGCGGCGTTCGTCGTTTCTGGGGTCCGTGGCCGGGGGCCGCCTTTCACGCCGTCCTCTCACGCGGGAAGCCACCCAATGCCCATCGACCTTCATGACGGCGACCTGCCGGACGGTCTCGACCTGAAAGCCCTCGCCCGCGATGGCGCCATCGCCATCGACACCGAAACCATGGGGTTGAACCCCCATCGCGACCGGCTGTGCCTTGTCCAGCTGTCGCCCGGCGACGGCACGGTCCACCTCGTGCAGTTCCGCCAGGGGCGCTACGACGCGCCGAACCTGAAGCGCCTGCTGACCGATCCCGAAGTCACCAAGCTGTTCCACTTCGCCCGCTTCGACGTGGCGATCATGCAGGCCTACCTCGGCGTGGTCTGCCAGCCGGTCTACTGCACCAAGGTCGCATCCAAGCTGGTGCGCACCTTCACCGACAAGCACGGCCTGAAGGACCTCGTGAAGGACCTGCTGGGCGTGGAACTGTCCAAGCAGCAGCAGTCGTCGGACTGGGGTGCGGACGAGCTGACGCCGGAGCAGATGAAGTACGCCGCCTCCGACGTGCTGCACCTGCACGACCTGAAGGACAAGCTGGACGTCATGCTGGCGCGCGAAGGGCGCACTCTGCTGGCCAAGGCCTGCTTCGATTTCCTGCCGGCGCGCGGGGCGCTTGATCTGGGAGGCTGGGACCAGCCGGACATTTTGGCGCACTGATCCCCAAACGGGTTTGGAATAGCCTCGCCCATCGGGGCGTTGATTTGACCGATGGCACTTCGGTGGGCATACTGCCGGGGCGCGACCCCGCTCGTTGGTGCGTATGCACAGCAGCGGGCCTGTCGGTGTACCTGTGGTTATCCGGGCTTTGGGGCCGGGTCATCGTCCGCCAAGGTCGCCACGGAAGAGGTCGCCACGGAAGTCGCCATGGCCCACTGGGTTTTTAACTGAAGAGGCAGCGCAGCCTTGACCAGCCTGATCGACCGCCCGGCCGCCGGGGAGCTGACCGAAACGCTCGCCACGGCCGTGCCCGACCGCGACATCGCCAGCGCCCTGCGCGTCCTGCGCATGGAGGCCGACGCCCTGGCGGCCCTGGCCGCCAGCCTGGACGGCGCCTTCACCCGTACACTCGACGCGCTGGCCGGCATCACGGGCCGCGTGGTCGTCACCGGCATGGGCAAGTCGGGGCACGTCGCCCGGAAGATCGCCGCGACCCTCGCTTCCACCGGCACGCCGGCCTTCTTCGTCCATCCGGGCGAGGCGAGCCACGGCGACCTCGGCATGATCGCGCGCGACGACGCGGTCATCGCGCTGTCCAATTCCGGCGAGACGAACGAGTTGTCGGACGTCGTCGCCTACACCCGCCGCTTCGCCATCCCGCTGATCGGCGTGACCCGCCGCGCCGGGTCCTCGCTGGCCGAGCAGTCGGACGTGGCGCTGGTGCTTCCGTCCGCGCCGGAGGCTTGTCCTTTGGGGCTGGCACCCACCACATCCACCACTATGATGCTGGCGCTGGGCGATGCCATCGCGGTCGCGCTGCTGGAACGGCGGGGCTTCACCGCCTCCGACTTCAAGGAGCTGCATCCGGGCGGGCAGCTCGGCCGGGCGCTGCTGAAGGTGACGGACGTGATGCACAAGGGGGCGGACATGCCGCTCTGCGGTCTGGGTACGTCGCTGTCGGACGTCATCCTGGAGATGACGGCCAAGCGGCTGGGCTGCGTGGGCGTGCTGGACGACAGCGGCGTGCTGGCCGGCGTCATCACCGACGGCGACCTGCGCCGCCACCTGAAGCCCGAGCTTCTGGCCGAACGCGCAGACAGCATCATGTCGCCCCGGCCCAAGACGATCCGCCCGAAGGCGCTGGTGGTGGAGGCGCTGCGGGAGATGAACGCAAAGCAGATCACCAGCCTGTTCGTGATCGAGGCGGAGCGCCCGCTGGGCGTCGTGCACATTCACGACTGCCTGCGGGCGGGGGCGGCTTGACCGGCTGGCGGTGGAAGGTAGCCCAATGGACAGTGGCCTGATCGAAAGGCGTTCGATGAGCGCGAACGAACTGCACGCGGAAGACCGGCGGACGGTCGGCGGGGATTCCGCCGCCGAACCGGCGCCGCTGACGGCGGTGCGGGCGCAGCCGCTCGGCAACCGCATTCACCAGCGCCGCGTCATCCGGCCGATCAGCCGGATCTACAGCCGCTTCGTCACCTGGATGAAGTTCGCGCTGCCGGCCCTGGCGTTGGCGGTGCTGGCGCTGATCGCCGCATGGCCGTCGCTGACCGAGCTGCCGACGCCGAAGATCGCTGCCGACAAGGGGCAGCTGGAGATGATCAAGCCGCGCTACTTCAGCCTGGACGAGCAGAACAAGCCCTATTCGCTGGTCGCGCAGAAGGCGGACAAGCTGGCGGACCAGCCGGACATCGTCCTGCTGGACCAGCCGGAGGCGGAAATGACCCAGGCCGACGGGGCGTGGGTGAACATCCGCTCCGACAAGGGTTGGTACGATCAGAACACGGGCATCCTGAAGATGCGCGGCAACGTTCGCGTGCTGCGCGACGACGGCAACGAGTTCACGACGGAGGAGGCGGAGTCCGACATCCGCAAGGGCACCGCCTGGGGCGATGTCCATGTGGTGGGGCAGGGGCCGCAGGGCGTGATCAACGCCCAGGGCTTCCGCCTGTCGGATCGCGGCAAGACCATGGTTTTCCTGAACGAGTCCAAGGCCGACGTCCAGGCAGCCGAGCGCCCGGGAGGGAAGAAGCGGTGAGTGTACCTGTTTTCGCGGCCGCGGTTGCGCTGGCCGGTCTGATGGCGTTTTCGGCGGCTCCCGCCTCGGCCCAGGGGCTTCCCGGCCTAGGCGGCGGGCCGAACCCGGTCGAGGTGAACGCCGACCAGGCCATCGAATGGCACCAGGACGTGCGCGCCTACGTGGCGCGCGGCAACGCGTCGGCCAAGCGCAACGACAGCACCGTCTACGCCGACGTGCTGACCGCCTATTACCGCGAGATTCCCAACAAGGGCAACGAGGTGTTCCAGCTCGTCGCCGAGGGCAACGTGCGCATCGTCAGCCCGAACCAGGAAGTCTTCGGCGACCGCGGCATCTACGACGTGGACAAGCAGGTTGCCGTGGTGACGGGCAACAACCTGAAGCTGGTCACCAAAACCGACGTGGTCACCGCCCGCGACACGCTGGAATATTACGAGGCCAAGGACATGGCGGTAGCGCGCGGCGACGCGCTGGCCGTCCGCAAGTCCAACGGCGACCGGCTGCGCGCCGACGTCCTGATCGGCCAGTTCAAGAAGATGCCGGACGGCACCACCCAGATGGAACGCATCGACGGTTCCGGAAACGTGGTCGTGACCACCACGACCGACGTGGCGCTGTCCGACAAGCTGGTCTATTCGGTGGCCGACGAGACGGCGGTGCTGCTTGGCAACGTGAAGATCACGCGCAACGACAACCAGCTCAACGGCGAAGCCGCCGAGATGAACATGAAGACCAAGGTCAATCGTGTCATCGCCGGCCCCGCCACCGGCGGCAAAGTGATGGGCCTGCTGGTCCCCGGCCAGGAACAGGGCGGTCCGGGCGCGGGCAAGGGGAACGACGGCAAGCCGGCCAAGACACCGTCGCCCGCGCCTTCGGCCTCCGCTCCCACGACGGCCAAGCCCGCGGTACCCGCGAAGCCCGCCAAGCAGCCCTGACCGCCCGGTAACGAACACGATGACCATGGATATCGAAGACCGGGACCTTGAAGACCCGACCAGCGCTCCCACCGCGGTGCCTGGCCCCGGCTCCGCCCTCAATCACGCCATTCCGCAGGAAGGGCTGATCGCCCTTCACCTCGGCAAGTCCTACAAGAAGCGTCCGGTCGTGCGCGATGTGACCGTCACGGTCCAGCGCGGCGAGGCGGTCGGCCTGCTCGGCCCCAACGGCGCCGGCAAAACGACCTGCTTCTACATGATCACCGGCCTGATCGCGGCCGACTCGGGCACGATCCTGCTGGACGGGCAGGACATCACGGCGCTGCCCATGTACCGGCGCGCGCGGCTCGGCATCGGCTACCTGCCGCAGGAGGCGTCGATCTTCCGCGGCATGTCGGTGGAGAACAACATCCGCTCCGTGCTGGAGGTGGTGGAGCCCAACCGCGACGCCCGCGAGGCGATGCTGGACGAACTGCTGGCCGAATTCTCCATCACTCACCTGCGCCGCGCCCCCGCCCTGGCCCTGTCGGGCGGTGAGCGCCGCCGCGTGGAGATCGCCCGCGCGCTGGCCTCCCAGCCGCATTTCATCCTTCTGGACGAGCCGCTGGCCGGCATCGACCCGATCGCGGTGAACGACATCCGCGAATTGGTCAGCCATCTGCGCGATCGTGGCATCGGTGTGCTCATTACGGATCACAACGTGAGAGAAACGCTCGATCTCGTCGATCGGGCATACATCTTGCACGATGGTGTGGTACTAATGGAGGGAGAGCCGTCGGAGATCGTGGCGCACCAGGACGTGCGCCGGGTCTACCTCGGCGACCGGTTCAGCCTCTAGTCTGGTTCTCCTGCCCATGGCGCTCAGCCAACGACTCGATCTTCGTCAGACCCAAACACTGGTGATGACCCCGCAGTTGCAGCAGGCGATCAAGCTGCTGCAACTGTCGAACATCGAGTTGTCGGACTTCGTGGACCGGGAGATCGAACAGAACCCCCTTCTGGAGCGTGACAGCGGCCCCGGCGAAGGCGGAGGGGACTCCGGCGCCGATGGCGGTGAAATGGGCGGTGCTGAGACGGGCGGCGGCGACATGGGCGCTCACGACCTGTCCGGCCCGGACGACAGGACGCCGCCCATGGCCGATGGGCGAACCCGCGACACGGTGGAAATGACCTCGTCGGAGACGCTGGGCGCCTCCTCCGACGCGCCGCTCGACACCGATTTCGAGAATGTCTATTCCGACGACCGCTTTTCCGACGGCACGGACGGATCGAGCGACGTCTACGGCTCCTGGCAGGAGCGCGGCGGGCGCGGCGGGTTCGAGGATGACGAGACGAACCTCGAAGCCACGCTGTCCGGCCAGAAAAGCCTGCGCGACCACCTGATCGAACAGCTCAAGATCGACTTGCCGGACCATGGCGACCAGCTGATCGGCCTGGCGCTGATCGACATGCTGGACGAGGCCGGCTGGATCGCCGGGCTGGAGATCGGAGAACTGGCCGCCCAGCTCGGCTGTGAAACGGAGCGGGTGGAACGGGTGCTGGCGGCCTGCCAGCGCTTCGACCCGCCGGGCATCTTCGCGCGTTCGCTGAAGGAATGCCTGGCCATCCAGCTGCGCGAGAAGAACCGGCTGGACCCGGCCATGGCGGCGCTGCTCGACCATTTGGAGCTTCTGGCCGCGCGCAACCTGCCGGCGCTGATGAAGGTCTGCGGCGTGGACGCCGAGGACATCGCCGACATGGTCGCGGAGATCCGCAAGCTGAACCCCAAGCCGGCGCTCTGCTTCGACCACACGCCGGCCCAGCTCGTCACGCCGGACATCCTGATGCGCTCCAATCCCGGCGGCGGCTGGCTGATCGACCTGAACCCGGACACTTTGCCGCGGGTGCTGGTCAACCACCGCTACTTCGCGCGCATCTCCGGCACGGCCCGCAACAAGGCCGACAAGGAGTACATCACCGAGCGGTTCCAGTCCGCCAACTGGCTGGTGAAGTCGCTGCACCAGCGCGCCACCACCATTTTGAAGGTGGCCGGCGAAATCATCCGTCAACAGGACGCATTCTTCATTCACGGCGTCTCGCACTTGAAGCCGCTGATCCTGCGCGACATCGCGGAGGCGATCGGAATGCACGAGAGCACCGTCAGTCGGGTTACCACCAACAAGTTCATGGCGACTCCGCGCGGCGTGTTCGAGCTGAAGTACTTCTTCACCTCCGCCATCCAGGGTGCGGATGGCCAGGCCGCCCATTCGGCGGAGGCTGTGCGGCACCGTATCAAGACCATGATCGATGCGGAGAAGCCGGAGGACGTTCTGTCCGACGATAAAATTGTCGAAATCCTGCGTGGCGAAGGGATCGACATTGCGCGACGGACGGTCGCGAAGTATCGTGAAGCGATGCGAATACCGTCATCGGTGCAGCGACGCCGTGCCAAGATGTCACGCATGTAACCGGGTCGGGGAAGGGCAGTCGTTCATTGACAGTCCGGACCTTGGCCACTATGGTCCCGGTCCGCACGTGGCGGCCTGCCGTCGCACACTGTCCATCGCGGACCAATTTGGAAACTTCCCAAAATGCAACTGACCGTCAAAGGCAAGCAGCTTGACGTTGGTGACGCCCTGCGCACCCATGTCGCGGATAGCTTGAACTCCGTCGTCGGCAAGTATTTCAACAAGCCGATCGAAGCCAACGTCGTCCTGACCCGCGATGCGCACCTGTTCAAGGCCGACATCCAGGTCCATGTCGGTCGCGGCATCATGTTGCAGAGCGCGTCGGAGGCGACGGAGCCCTATCCGGCGTTCGACACCGCGTGCGAAAAGCTTTCCAAGCGTCTGCGCCGCTACAAGAGCCGCCTGCGCGACCATCACGGCATCGACGCCGGCGCGCAGGAACCCGTTCCGGCCCGCTACCAGATCCTGGAAGCGGAAAAGGACGAGGCCCATGTGGACGGTGACGAGGCCGCGGCCGAAAAGGCCCAGCCGATGGTCATCGCCGAGATGGAGACCTCCATCGCGACCCTGACGGTCAGCGAGGCGGTCATGCGCATGGAACTGGCCGATGCCCCGGCCCTTATGTTCCACAACAGCGCCCACGGTCGTCTGAACCTGGTCTACCGTCGCGCCGATGGCAACATCGGCTGGGTCGACCCGGCGGAGAAGACCGGCGCCTGATCCCAGGCTCCGTCTCAACCACACCCGACGCGTCATGCTCGATCTCATCACGCCGCACGCCATTCTCCCGAACCTCAGGGCCGGCAGCAAAAAGCAGGCCCTGCAGGAGATGGCGCGCAAGGCGGCCGAGCTGACCGGCCAGCACGAACGGGCGATCTTCGACGTCCTGCTGGAACGCGAGCGGTTGGGCACCACCGGCGTGGGCCATGGCATCGCCATCCCGCACGGCAAGCTGCCCAACCTCGACCGCGTCCACGGCGTCTTCGCCCGGCTGGAGCGGCCCATCGACTTCGATGCGATCGATGAGCAACCGGTCGACCTGATTTTCCTGCTGTTGGCCCCGGATCACGCCGGCGCCGACCATCTGAAAGCGCTCGCCCGCGTTTCGCGGCTCTTGCGCGATCAGTCCATGTGCGAAAAGCTGCGCGGCTCCGACTCGTCGGACGCGATCTACGCGCTGCTGACCCAGCACGAAGCCAGTCACGCGGTTTGAAAGAACCGCGGTTCGCGTTAAAAACGGGAGGGCCATCGCCCTCCCGTTTTTGATTCCGCCTTTCATTTTGCCGGCGCCGAATTTTAAAGACGCGTACGCCTGTACGTGTGCCCAACCGTACTCCGCGGGTTGGGCGCGGCTTGCGCCAGGCCCAACCCGCGGACCTTTCGTCAAACCCGCTCGGCCCAGGCCATATAGTTCACGTCGAGATCGCGCGGGTTCAGTTTGAACTCGTCGAGCAGCGGGTTGTACGTCACGCCGGTCAGATCCCTGATCGCCAGCCCATGCGCGCGTACGGCCGCGGCCATCTCGCTGGGGCGCAGGAACTGGCGCCAGTTGTGGGTGCCGCGGGGCATCCAGCGCAGGATGTACTCCGCCCCCACGATGGCCAGCGCAAAGGACTTCGGCGTGCGGTTCAGCGTCGCCAGGAACAGCACGCCGCCGGGCGCCAGCAGATCGGCGCAGGACTTCACGAACAGGTCGACGTCGGCGACGTGCTCGATCACCTCCATCGCCAGGACCACGTCGAAGCGCTCCCCACTGGCCGCCAGGGCCTCTGCGGTGGTGGCACGGTAGTCCACGGGGGTGCCGGTCTCGACGGCGTGGGCGGCGGCGGTCTTCACGTTGCGCTCCGCGGCGTCCACGCCCACCACTTTGGCGCCCATGCGGGCCACCGGCTCCGACAGCAGGCCGCCGCCGCAGCCGATGTCCACCACGCGCAGGCCTTCCAGCGGTTCCGGGGCCAGCGGGTCGCGGCCGAGGCGGCGGCACACGGTGTCGCGGATATAGGTTAGGCGCAGCGGATTGAGGCGGTGCAGGGGCCGGAACTTGCCCGTGGGGTCCCACCATTCCGCGGCGATGGCGGAAAAGCGGGCAATGTCCTCAGGATCAACGGTGCCTGCGGTTCCGGCAGTCGCGGTCATGAATGAAATCCCGTATGCTGGTTTGCGGAAACAATTGCGGGGCGAACTTGCCTCGCTGTGAACGACAGAGTATGGATACGCCGCCCCGCGCCGGCAACGGTAGAGCGGGGGGCGCGGACGGCCGGTTTTTTCGGCACAGACTATGGTGTGAGGTATGGCGCGGATCGTCCTCAAGTTCGGTGGCACGTCGGTCGGCGACATCGACCGCATCAAAAACGTGGCCCGTAAAGTCGAGCAGGAAGTGAAGGCGGGCCATCAGGTGGCCGTCGTCGTGTCGGCGATGTCCGGCGTGACCAACCAGCTCGTCAAGTACTGCAACGACATCGACAAGCTGCACGACGCGCGCGAGTACGACTCGATCGTCGCGTCGGGCGAGCAGGTGACCTCCGGCCTTCTGGCCATCGCCCTGCAGTCGATCGGCATCCCGGCCCGCTCGTGGCTCGGCTGGCAGGTTCCGATCTACAGCGACGAGACGCACGGCAAGGCGCGCATCGTGTCCATCGACACGGCCGAGCTGGACAAGCGCATGGAGACCGGCGAGGTCGCCGTGGTCGCCGGCTTCCAGGGCGTGACCAAGGACGGGCGCATCACCACGCTGGGCCGTGGCGGTTCCGACACCTCGGCGGTGGCGCTGGCGGCGGCGCTGAAGGCCGACCGCTGCGACATCTACACCGACGTGGACGGCGTCTACACGACCGACCCGCGCATCGTGACCAAGGCCCGCAAGCTCTCCAAGATCACCTATGAGGAGATGCTGGAGCTGGCCTCGCAGGGTGCCAAGGTCCTGCAGACCCGTTCGGTCGAGATGGCGATGAACCACCGCGTGCGCGTGCAGGTTCTGTCGAGCTTCGAGGAGGCCGCCGGCAGCGCGCTTCCCGGTACCCTTGTTGTTGACGAGGACGAGATCGTGGAAAAGGAAGTTGTGAGCGGCATCGCCTACAGCCGCGACGAGGCGAAGATCACCCTCATCGGCGTCGCCGACCGTCCGGGCGTGGCGGCCAGCATCTTCGGCCCGCTGACCGACGCCGCCGTCAACGTGGACATGATCGTGCAGAACGTGTCCGAGGACGGCAAGTCCACCGACATGACCTTCACCGTCGGCAAGGCCGACATCGCCCGCGCCGTCAAGGTGCTGGAGGACTCGAAGGCCGAGCTGAACTACCAGCGCATCGTGTCCGACGCCAACGTCGTGAAGGTGTCGGTGATCGGCGTCGGCATGCGCAGCCACGCGGGCGTCGCGCAGCGCATGTTCAAGGCGCTGGCCGACAAGGGCATCAACATCCAGGTTATCTCCACCTCTGAAATCAAGATTTCGGTCCTGATCGCCGAGGAGTATGCGGAACTGGCGCTGCGCGCGCTGCACACCGCCTACGGCCTGGACGCGGCCTGATCGATTGGGAAGGGAGGGAGAGCCGGCCATGACCGACGCCAAGTCCGACATCCGTTCCGACGGGGCGGCGCGGGCGCGGCTCGACCTGCTGTGGGCGCGGGGGCGCGCCTTCCTCGGCACGCGCACCGCCGTCATGGGCGGTGCGATGAGCTGGGTGTCGGAACGCCACCTCGTGTCCGCCATTTCGAACGCCGGTGGCTTCGGCGTCGTCGCCTGCGGGTCGATGACGCCGGACCTGCTGGCGGCGGAGATCGCCGGCACGAAGGCGCTGACCGACCAGCCCTTCGGCGTGAACCTCATCAATATGCACCCAGACCTGGACCGGCTGATCGACGTCTGCCGGGAACAGGGGGTGAGCCACGTCGTCATCGCGGGCGGCTTCCCGTCGGGTGCGACGATCAAGCGCATCAAGGACGGCGGCGCCAAGGCCATGGCCTTCGCCCCGACTCTGGTCAGCGGCAGGCGGCTGGTGAAGCAGGGCGTCGATGCCCTGGTGATCGAAGGCACGGAGGCCGGCGGCCACATCGGTCCCGTCTCCACCACCGTGCTGGCGCAGGAAATCCTGCCGGACCTGCGCGAGGTGCCGGTCTTCGTGGCCGGTGGCATCGGCCGCGGGGAGGCCATCCTCTCCTACCTGGAGCAGGGGGCGGCCGGCGTGCAGATCGGCACACGCTTCGTCTGCGCGGCGGAGTCCATCGCGCACCCGCGCTTCAAGCAGGCCTTCATCCGGGCTTCGGCCCGTGACGCCCAGCCGTCGGTGCAGATCGACCCGCGCTTTCCGGTGATCCCCGTGCGCGCGCTGGCGAACGCCGGCTCCAAGCGCTTCATGGAATTGCAGCGGGAGGTCATCGCCCGGGTTGACCGCGGCGAGATGACCCGCGACGAAGGCACCCTGGAGATCGAGCATTTCTGGGCCGGCGCGCTCCGCCGCGCGGTCATCGAAGGCGACATCGAGAGCGGGTCCCTGATGGCCGGCCAGAGCGTCGGGCTCGTCACCAAGGAGCAGCCGGTGGCCGAGATCATCGCCGACCTGATCGCCCAGGCGGAATCGGCGCTGGAACGGCGCTGCGGCGCCCCATCCCCCATCGGCCAGCCGGCCGAACTCGGAGCGGCATGACATGAGCAACGCCGTGGGTGAAGCCCCTGCTGGCAACCCCGGCTTCGACGGCGCGGCGGCGCGCCGGCTTCTCGCGCGGCTTCGCGACGTCATGGCCGGGTCCGGCTCCGGGCAGGAGCGACTGGACAAGATCGTCACGCTGATCGCGATGGAGATGGGGGCGGACGTCTGCTCCTGCTACGTCATGCGCGCGGGCGAGGTGCTGGAGCTGTTCTCCACCGTCGGCCTGAACCAGACCGCCGTTCACAACACGCGCCTTCGCGTCGGCGAGGGCATCGTCGGCGACATCGCCGGCCATGCGCGTCCCATCGCGCTCGACAACGCGCCTTCGCACCCCAGCTTCGCCTACCGCCCGGAAACGGGCGAGGATCCGTTCCTGTCGCTGGCCGGCGTGCCGATCCTGCGCGGCGGCAAGGTGCGCGGCGTGCTGGTCATCCAGCACAAGGACCGCCGCCGCTACACGGAGGAGGAGGTCGAAACCCTCCAGACCATCGCCATGGTCGTCGCCGAGCTGGTGGCCCAGGGCGAACTGGTCAACCCGCAGGAGGTCTCCTCCACCGGCGACCCGGCGCTGCTGCCGGCGCGCCTGTCGGGCACGGCGCTGACCGGCGGCCTGTCCATGGGCCTTGCGGTGATCCACCGGCCGCAGCTGACCATCCGCCAGATGGTCGCGGAGGATGCGGAGAGCGAGCTGCTGCGGCTGAACGCAGCCATCGCCACGATGCACAGCGCCATCGACGACCTGCTGGCCGCCGCCGCGCTGGCCGGACTGGGCGAGCCGAAGGACATCCTGGAAACCTACCGCATGTTCGCGGAGGACCGCGGCTGGCTTTCGCGCATCCGCGAGGCGATCCGCATGGGGCTGACGGCGGAGGCCGCGGTGCAGCAGGTGCAGAACGACACCCGCGCCCGCATGAGCCACCTGACGGACCCCTACATCCGCGAGCGGCTGCTCGACCTGGAAGACCTGACCAACCGCCTGCTCCAGCATCTGGCGGGCCGCAAGTCAGAGGCCGACGGCGGCACATTGCCGGACGACATCATCCTGGTGGCCCGCTCCATGGGGCCGGCCGAGCTGCTGGACTACGACCAGCGCCGCCTTCGCGGCGTGATCCTGGAGGAAGGTTCGCCGTCCAGCCACGTCTGCATCGTGGCGCGGGCGCTGAACATTCCGGTCGTTCAGGCCAACGAGGCGCTGAACCGCATCGAGCCGCTGGATCCCGTCATCGTGGACGGCGACCACGGGCAGGTCTTCGTGCGCCCGGCCGAAGACATCCAGATGGCCTTCTCCGACAGTGTCGACCTGCGCACCCGCAAGGAGCAGATGTACGAGGAGATCCGCGCGCTGCCGTCCGTGACGCGCGACGGCGTGCCGATCTCCATCCAGCTGAACTGCGGCCTGCTGATCGACCTGCCGCACCTGAGGGCCAGCGGGGCGGAGGGCATCGGGCTCTACCGCACCGAAATCCCCTTCATGGTGCGCTCGTCCTACCCGGACGTGAAGGCGCAGACCGACCTTTACGCCCGCATCCTGAACGAGACCGGCGAAAAGCCGGTCGTCTTCCGCACGCTCGACGTCGGCGGCGACAAGATGCTGCCCTACATCGCGGCGGGGGAGGAGGAGAACCCGGCGCTCGGCTGGCGGGCGATCCGCATCGGGCTCGACCATCCGTCGCTGTTGCGCCAGCAGCTCCGCTCGCTGCTGCGGGCGGCGGCGGGCCGACCGTTGTCGGTGATGTTCCCGATGATCGCCGAGGTGGCCGAGTTCGACGCCGCCAAGCGTCTGCTCGACCTTGAGCTGAAGCGGCTGGAGGGCCAGGGCGGCGTACCGCCCAGCCGCCTGCGCGTCGGCACGATGATCGAGGTGCCGTCCCTGCTGTGGCAGCTGCCGTCCCTGCTGCCGCGCGTGGACTTCCTGTCGGTCGGGTCCAACGACCTGACGCAGTACATCTTCGCCAGCGACCGCGGCAACCCGCGCACCGCCAGCCGTTACGACCCGCTGTCACCGGCCATGATGTGCCTCCTGCGGCGGCTGGTCGAGGCCTGCGGCGATGCCGGCGTGTCGCTCAGCATCTGCGGCGAGATGGCCGGCCGGCCGCTGGACGCCATGGCCCTGATCGGCATGGGCTTCCGCACGCTGTCGATGTCCCCGCCCTCCGTCGGGCCGGTCAAGACCATGCTGCGCTCGCTGGACGTGGCGGCGCTGCGCCAGTACATGGCCGGCCTGTACCAGAAGGGCGACCACAGCCTGCGCGACAAGCTGCGCAGCTTCGCCAAGGACCACGGCGTGATCATCTGATCACGCTTTTTCGGCTCCCTCGAAATCGTTCGTACAAGCGACGTTTTGTTACAGCGGCTCGGCCGATTGGCGTATACAACGTCGCTGCATTGCGGTCATTCCTGGTTGCGCCGGCATGGGGGCTGGCGTACCCATGCGGGGATGCAACCGCCTGGTTCCCGGAGCGACGGTACGGCTGACATGATGGGCAAGCGCAAGGTCTTCGACACTCTCGATGCGGCGGCCTCCGCCGGTGCCGTTCCGGCAGGTCCCAGCGTGTCCGACACTTTGCGCGAAACGCGCGAGAGCCTCGGCTACGACCTGCGCGAGGTCGCGACGATGCTGCGCATCCGCTACCCTTACTTGCAGGCTATCGAGTCCGGCCGGTTCGACGAGCTGCCCGGCTCCACCTACGCCGCGGGCTTCCTGCGCTCCTACGCCGAATGCCTGGGTCTGGACCCCGAGGCGATCATCGCCCGCTACAAGGAAGAGGCGTCCGGCAAGGCCCGCAGCCAGCAGTACTACCTGCCCACCCCGGTGCCGGAAGGCCGCATTCCCGGCGGCACGGTGCTGCTGGGCACGCTGGTGCTGGCAGGCATCGTCTATGGCGGCTGGTACTATCTGTCGGCGACGGACCGCTCCATGGTGGATCTGGTTCCGGCGCTGCCGGATCGGCTGGTGTCGCTGCTCGACGGGGTGCCGCTCAACAACGGGCAGCAGGCGCAGACTCAGCCGACGCCCGCCGCGACCGACTCGGCCGTTCCGGTTCCGAACATGACGGCCGAGGCGCCGGTTGCCCCTCCGACCGCAACGGGTGGCGCCTCGACCGTCGCCCCGGCCCCTGTGCCGGCTCCCGCGCCCGTTGCGTCCGCCCCGACACCCAC
>Ga0065721_10048747_pt1 | contig 98172 bp, 88 predicted proteins | sample Mesricmetagenome_FD_59108 | JGI IMG/M metagenome (GOLD analysis project Ga0065721, IMG submission 59108) | Mesophilic microbial community from rice straw/compost enrichment Sample: eDNA_1 v2 (version 2) | ecosystem: Engineered > Solid waste > Grass > Composting > Bioreactor | place: USA: Davis... | reverse complement strand
CTGCCGCCTGCCCGCGGCGCGGCTGCGCCCGCTTCATCGCCGGATGCTTCCCCGGCGATGCCCGCAAGCTGCTGCTGCAGCATATCAAGCAGTTCGTGCGCCGGACGCCCGAACATGACCTGCTGCAGCGCACTTACGGTGCCGGCTGACATCGGCAGCCCGCGCTTCAAACCCGCCGCTGCCGCCTGCATCCATTGCTCGGCATCGGCTTCAGGAGGCATCGCCTCTGCCGCCGACCGCAGCGCCGCAAACGTATCGCGGTTCATCGCGACGCCGTCTTTTCTCAGGTCTTTCAGTATGCTGCTTGACCACTCCAGATCGGGTAATCCGCTTTGCTTCAGCCAGTCCTTCAAAGCATCTTCAAGCCCGGCTTGGTTCTCAGCCTGCTTCAGCACAAGCAGGCCGCCTGCCGACTGCGGCTGCACCTGAAGCATAGTAAACTTGCCAGGCTCAAGAGCCAGCTCCAGAACGGCACGCACCTGCACCCCGTTTATTTGAACAGTTGCTTCATTATTATCAAACATCTGCAGGACTACACCTCTAACCACCTGTCCCGGTTTTAGCTCCAGCTTCCGGGCATCTCCGCTTCCCGAAGTTTCACCCAGCAGGCCCCTTACCAATTGCCCGATGTTCATTTGGTCACCTTCTTCCGCTGTGGCATAAGCTTTAACGTCACAACGCACAATTTGTTACTTTATTTATCGGCTTTTGGCCCCGCTCAATGAAGGACTTATTTGAATAACTCCAGCGCCTTCCCCAAATCAAGTATTGCCTCGTACCGGTCACCTTGGAGTCCGAGCAATTGAGCAAATGCAGGTTCTGTCTTTATTCCTTTCGATCTTAGCCGGATAATCCGTTCTCTCAAGTCTGGGTCATGTCTTAGCAGTGCTTCTTCACGAGCATATGATGGTTCCTTAACCGGAACAGGCTGACCAAATAATTCAAATTCAAATCCCTCATAACGGAAGTTTGCTTTGTATACCGGCAAGCACCCAATCTGTATTTCCTTCCAACAAAAATTCTTGAAGTGACTATATAACGAAGTAACAAGTTCTTTAAAAGTCTCGCCATCATGCACTTCCATCACAATGTCCAAATCCGAATCCGCGACATCAACAGCAATTCTCCCGAAAAAAAAGACAGCGTATCGCTTTGTAGCAAGCAGTACGCTGTCTTTATACACCATAATAAGGATTTATTAAAATAGCTGTTGTTGCTCCACGAAAATTTTACCCAGAAAAGACTTGCGGTGAAGCGGACTTGCTCCATACTCGAGCAGCCGCTCCCGATGCAGCTTGGTTGCATAGCCTTTATGTATCGCAATGCCGTACTCCGGATATAACGGCTCCCATTCATTCTCGCAAAGCCGGTCACGCGTCACTTTGGCGATAATCGAAGCGGCTGCAATAGACTGGCTTGTTGCATCCCCTTTAATAATCGCAAGCTGCGGCTTTGGCATATCAACCTTTTCCGCATCCACCAGCAAATAATCCGGCTCCGTCTGCAGCGATTCCAGCGCAATCTTCATCGCAAGCCTTGCAGCCTGCTTGATGTTGATCCTGTCGATGGTCTCGGCATCCACGCGGGCAGCAGCCCAGGCAACACTTTGATCTGCAATAATGTCATAGAGCTGATTCCGCTTTTTCTCGGACAACTTCTTGGAGTCATTAACGCCTTCCAACACAAGATGGGGTGGTAAAATAACCGCCGCCGCAACAACGTCGCCGAACAAACAGCCTCTGCCAACCTCATCCACACCGGCAATAGCGGAATAACCCTCGTTCCATAGTCTCTGTTCATACTCCAGCACGTTCGTTATTCCCCCGGTCTTCCTGCTGCCGCCGGAAAAGGCGCTTCAAGAGTGATGCGTCCAAGCTTCCCTGCACGAAGCTCCCTTAAAATAATGCCGGATGCTTTCTCCAGATCAACATGTCCACCGCTCACCAGACAACCTCTGCGGCGGCCGATATCTTCCATGATCCGCACAATCTCATCCGAATCCATTGGATCTGTCGGCGGCGTATCCAACTCGAAACGTTCCTTCAAAGCCGGCCAATAACGATCAGCAAGCTCCCGAACCGCAAAGAATGCAATATCTTCTACGTTCAAGATCTGCTCTCTAATGGCACCTGTCATTGCAAGGCGGAAGCCTACCAGCTCATCTTCGAATTTCGGCCACAAGATCCCCGGCGTATCAAGCAAGTCCATATCAAAATTGGTTTTAATCCACTGCTGGCCTTTTGTTACCCCAGGCCGATCCCCTGTAATGGCAATATTCCGTCCAGCCAGCCGATTAATAAGCGTTGACTTGCCGACATTCGGTATGCCAACAATTAGTCCGCGAATAGCACGCGGATTCATTCCTTTGGACAGCTGACGGTCGATTTTCTCCTGCAAAAGCTCTTTCGCTTTAAGCGGAATATCTCCGACGCGCGTTCCTGTCGACGAATCAACAGCTACTGTCTCATGGCCTTCATATTTGAAATAGTCGATCCATTGCTCCGTCACCTTGGGATCGGCTAAATCCGATTTGTTCAATACAATCAGCCGCGGCTTGCCGCCTAATATCTCATCAACCATAGGGTTACGGCTGGAGAGCGGAACACGCGCATCCAATAGCTCAATGGCAATATCGATTAGTTTTAGCTTCTCCTGAATTTGCCGTTTCGCCCGGGTCATATGACCGGGAAACCATTGAATGGTCATTTCCTCACCTCATTGCAACATTACCAGTGCACTTTATAGTGCTTAATGATGCTGATTTTATTTAATGGCCAGAACATGGCGTCAGCCCGTCCGATAATTTCCTTCTCAGACACGAAGCCGATATCACGGCTGTCTTGGCTGTTGCCGCGATGATCGCCCATAGCGAAAATCTTGTCTTCAGGCACGACTGATTCCGAAACGTTTGCGTTCGGGAAGTCCGGACCTGTGTTATAGAGTTCACCATTGGCATGCGCGGCTTCAATAGCTTCCTTAATATAAGGCTCGTCTACCTTTTGATCATTGATGAAGACATCGTCTCCAACAACTTTAATCGTATCGCCAGGTACACCGATGACACGCTTAATGAAGTCTCTTCCTTGTTCAGGTACATGGAAAACAACAACTTCTCCATGATGAGGTTCACGCATTTTGAATATTAGCTTATTTACGATAAGGCGTTCGCCCGTATAAAAGTTAGGCTCCATGGACGGACCTTCAACAATAAAGGGCGAGAACAGAAATGTACGGATAATAAACACGAGAATGACGGCAATAGCGAGCGCCTTAATCCAGTCTACAATTTCCTTGTAAGCACGTCCGCCTTTTTTAGCGTCAGCGGGTCCTGATGTATTCGGTACAGATCCATCAATTACTTCCGATTGTTGATTCGAATCCTCATTATGTTGTTGTGAATTCACCAGTACGCCTTCTTTCCATTCTTTCTATAGTGTCCCTATTCGTACATAGCAAGTCATACAAAATAACGAAAAGGAGCTTGTTTGAGCAAGCCCCTCTTGTCGTTTGATCTTAACGAATTTCTTTAATTCTTGCAGCTTTACCGCGCAGTTCGCGAAGGTAGTACAGTTTCGCACGACGTACTTTACCACGACGAGCAACTTCAATTTTCTCGAGTTTTGGCGAATGCAGCGGGAAAGTTCTTTCCACACCAACACCGTACGAAATTTTGCGAACTGTGAAAGTTTCGCTAATTCCGCCGCCGCGACGTTTGATTACAACGCCTTCGAACAACTGAATACGCTCACGCGAGCCCTCGATAACTTTAACGTGTACTTTCAGCGTGTCACCTGGACGGAAGCTAGGAAGGTCTTGACGAAGCTGTTCCTGAGCAATCGTTTGTAAAAGATTCATTGTAGTTTCACTCCTTCCACCATAGACGTTCTTAATAGCTCTTTCTGCTCCATCTGAACAGCGTCATCACTATTAGCGGACCGTCCGATTAATACGAACAACATTTGCTATCATAACACAAGCCCGAATATTTTTCAATACGAAATATTAGATTAACCACAGGATTAACTAGTATCAAGCATACCCTATTTATTTAATCATTATACATCTGCCATAGCAGTCTCATTCATTAGGCATGCCCTTTTCATAGATCCCCTAACTTCTGCCGTTCCTCTTAATCTAGCTCTTCCATACGCTGCAGTATTGCCATGAAAGGAGGTCCGATCATGAAGGTCAAACAAAAAGCATGCAAGCCGTACTACAGCAAAAGAATTGCGAAAGGGAGCAGCAGCAGTAAAATACAAGGCAAATGCATGAAACGAAAACGTTCTTGCCATCCCCGCAAGATGAGAAATACCTGCTCCACGATACCAGTTCCTTTGCCATTTCCAAGCAATAATACTTTAAGATCAGCATTTCGAGCAACGTCAAATCAATTCCAAACCATTTTATCCACCCAAGTCCCTCAAGTAATTTATAGCCAGGAAGAATTCGACTATGGCAAGGAGTATAACCCGGCCACATCGACATTTACTCCGAAACAAAATGGTGTTTATTCATTTACCGCATCCGTGCTGTATGCTGCAGAACCTGTAACCACAGTAGCCGTCACGCTTGCAGTTCTTGTCAATGATTCCCCGCAGTTGTCTGTTATTCAAACGTTAAGCTCAGGACGAGGCGTTGTCCTCGCAACTGGCATTGTCAGGCTTTCTAAAGGGGATAAAGTTCAAGTCGTCATACAAGCTAACGCCGACGGATTCATATCTCCCAGTACAGGAACACGCTTTGAAGGCTTCCGGGTACGTTAATATCCGCTTATAAATGAAGAGAACCATCAGATCCGCATCTTCATGCGCCTGGACGGTTCTTTTTCATTTACATATTGAGAAAAGACTCCGAGCCTATTTCATAGATTCCCCCGCTAATGCCGTTTCTATCAAATGGACATCGCCATATATTAACGTATTGCTAGATTAGCAATAGAAAAGTACAGAATGGAGGAATAAACAATGCCAATGAAAAAACAAGCAGGCCGAATCCGTTCGGTTAGAACTGCAGCCAAAGGCAGCGTTAAAGCCAAAAAAGTTGTGAGTGTGTCGTACGGATACGGGTATAGCCGCAAATCGGGACACGGTTGCGGCAGCGGGTCCAAACACGGATACGGTCACAAAACAAGTCACGGGTATGGTCATGGGCCGGAATACGGTTCTGGGTATGGACATGGAAACGGATCCTGCAAAAAGAAAACCGGATACAGCTACAAAAAGAAATCCGTATGTAAGCCTGTAAAACCGGTATGTAAACCGGTTAAGCCTGTTTGCAGACCTGTTAAACCGATATGTAAACCGGTTAAGCCCGTTTGCAGACCTGTTAAACCGGTATGTAAACCGGTTAAGCCCGTTTGCAGACCTGTTAAACCGGTATGTAAACCAGTTAAACATTTCGGCGGTCACAGTTGCTTCAAAAAAGTTGTTCGCAAATCAGCTTTTCGTGCCAATGCCAGCCAAGCTCAAAATATCGCAGCTGCAACTCTGACGCAAGTTGCCTTTAACCAAGAAGTATTTGACTTGGGCAGAGAATACAACCCTGCTACATCGACTTTCCGTGCGAAACAAGGCGGTGTTTACACGTTTTTTGCAAGTGTATTCTATACTGCCGCAGACCCTGATGCAGGTGCGATCGAAGTTACAATTGTTATCACGGTTAACGGAGTGACTGCATTTGGCGATACTGAAACTTTAGCATTTAGCAGCGGTGTCATCGACACATCCGGTATCGTTAACCTGCGCCGTGGTGATGATGTGCAAGTCAGATTCATCGCGAGCAGTGCCGGAACTATATCAAACAATGCAGGAACGCATTTTGACGGCGCTTTGACTCGAGGCAGCAAATAAGCAGACAAGCATATGAAGAAAAAACCGCCTGCTCGGCCTATAATAGGCTGTGCGACGGTTCTTTTTTATGTGGATTGCTCTCGGTCCTGTTTCTGGCCGGCCAGCCATTTGCGTTCCTTATCTGTCAGCTCCGCCTTCTCCAGCAGGTCAGGCCGGCGCTGAAGCGTTCTCAGGAGCGATTGCTCGCGTCTCCACGCATCAATCCTCGCATGGTTGCCGGATATAAGCACTTCAGGTACTTCCCAGTCTCTGAATACAGCAGGCCGAGTGTAATGCGGGTACTCCAGCAATCCCGTGCTGTATGAATCCGTCACAGCGGAAGATTCATTTCCGAGTACTCCGGGAAGCAGCCGGACAACACTGTCAATAACCGTCATTGCAGGGATCTCTCCGCCGGTTAGTACATAATCTCCAATCGACAGCTCATCGGTTACCAAATACTCACGGATGCGCTCATCATAGCCCTCATAATGACCGCAAATCAATACGAGATGCTCTTCCTTCGCCAGCTCCTCCGCTTTCTTTTGTGTAAAGGATTCGCCTTGCGGGCACATAAGGATAACGCGAGGGCGTGCCTCGCTCTCCTTTTTCGCCATAAGATCCTCCACGGCAGAAAAAACCGGCTCAGCCTTCAGCACCATTCCGCCGCCGCCTCCGTACGGATAGTCATCAACGGTGTTATGCTTATTATTTGAATAATCACGGAAGTTAATCGCTTCAAGTGCCACGATTCCTTTATCTCTTGCTTTCCCCAGAATGCTCGCACCAAAAACACCGTCGAACATTTCAGGGAACAACGTTAGCACATCAATACGCATGATTAGATCAGCCCTTCCATCAAACGCACCGTAACCGTTTTGTTTGCCACATCAACATTCAGCAAGACATCGTCAATCACAGGCAGCAGAAGCTGCTTGCGCTTCGGCTGATCAACAACCCATACATCATTGGCTCCAGGACGCAGAATCTCGGAGATCGTCCCAAGCTCCTCGCCTTCCTCGGTTACAACCCGGCAGCCAATGATCTGATAGTAGTAATATTCGCCTTCTTCAAGCTGTTCAAGATCCTCTTCGCTAATCTTTAATACCCAGCCTTTATATTTCTCCACTTCATTAATATCATTGAAGCCCTTCAGCTTCAACACAAACATGCCTTTATGCTCACGCGCGCTGCTTACTTCAACTTCCAGCTTCTGTCCATTGTCCAGATTCTGAAGAGACAGCTTGCTGCCTGGCGCAAATCGTACATCGGCAAAGTCCGTCTGCGGCAATACTTTTACTTCACCGCGCAGACCATGGGTATTCACCAGCTTGCCGACATTAAACCATTTATTATTGCTCATCGTATGTACCCGCCTATCTATATTTGTACGAAAAAGGGCTAGGATAATTATCCTAACCCTGCATCGTATGTGTTTACGATATGATGTCTACGATAACGCGCTTCTGCGATTTGATGGACGCGGATGTAACGACGGCACGAATCGCTTTTGCAATTCGTCCCTGCTTGCCAATTACCTTGCCGATATCATCGGCATGGACCGACAGCTCGTACACCGTACCGCGATCATCATCTCTCTCATTGACGCGCACGTCCTCTGGATGATCCACTAACGCCTTTGCGATGACAAGAATCAATTCTTTCATTTCAAGGCCCTCCGCTGTTCAACAGTTATTTCTGTTGCTTAAGCTCATGGAACTTTTTCAGGACACCTGCTTTGGAAAGCAAGTCGCGAACGGTATCAGAAGCTTGAGCTCCTGTTTGCAGCCATTTCAATGCTTTCTCTTCGTCGATCGATACTTGAGCCGGTTGAGCAACTGGGTTGTAAGTACCGATTTCTTCGATAAAGCGACCGTCACGTGGGGAACGGGAGTTAGAAACGACAACGCGGTAGAATGGAGCCTTGTGAGCACCCATACGTTTCAGACGAATACGTACTGCCATGGAAATTCACCTCCTTCGGTTAATCAAATGGTAGAACAATTTATCGGTTAGAACGGGAATTTCATCCCTTTGCCGCCTTTGCCAAGCATGCCTTTCAGACCTTTCATTCCGCCCTTTGGACCTTTTGGCCCCATCATGGACGAGAACTGCTTCATCATCTTGCGCATATCTTCAAACTGCTTGATGAGGCGGTTTACTTCAGTAACCGATGTACCGCTGCCTGCTGCTACGCGTTTACGGCGGCTATGATTAAGAAGCTCAGGCTTTTGCTTTTCTTCCTTTGTCATTGAGCGGACAATCGCTTCAACGCGGTTGATCTGCTTCTCATCAACCTTCATATCCTTCATGTTGCCCTTCATCTTGTTCATGCCGGGCAGCATATCCATCAACTGGTCCAGAGGACCCAGCTTGCGGATTTGAGCCATCTGCTCAAGGAAATCGTCGAATGTAAATTCAGCAGTCCGCATTTTTCGTTCCATCTCTGCCGCTTTATCGGCATCAATGTTCGCTTGCGCTTTCTCGATCAGAGACAGCATATCCCCCATCCCGAGAATCCGGGAAGCCATCCGGTCCGGATGGAACGGCTCCAGAGCATCAATCTTCTCGCCCATTGCAGCGAATTTAATTGGCTTGCCGGTTACCGCTTTGACAGACAATGCCGCACCGCCGCGAGTATCGCCGTCAAGCTTGGTCAGTACAACGCCCGTCAGCTCAAGCTGATCATGGAAGCTTTGTGCGACATTCACAGCATCTTGACCTGTCATCGCATCTACAACGAGCAATACCTCGTCAGGATTTACATTCTGATGGATTTGCTTCAGTTCTTCCATTAACGCTTCATCGATATGCAGCCTGCCCGCGGTGTCAAAAATCACATAATCGTTATGATTTTCTTTGGCATGCGCAAGGCCGGCCTTCGCAATCTCAACCGGCGAAGTCTGATCGCCTAATGAGAATACCGGGGCATTAATCTGCTCACCCAGCACTTGCAGCTGCTTGATCGCCGCCGGACGGTAAATGTCACACGCAACGAGGAGCGGCTTATGATTGCCCTTCTGAAGCAATTTGGCAAGCTTGCCTGTTGTGGTCGTCTTACCTGCGCCCTGCAGACCAACCATCATAATAACGGTTGGAGGCTTGTTCGCTTTTGCAAGCTTGCTTTGCGTGCCGCCCATCAATTCCGTTAACTCTTTGTTAACGATGTCGATGACGACCATGCCAGGCGTGAAGCTCTTGGAAACATCAAGACCAAGCGCTTTCTCTTTCACTTTGGCGATAAAATCTTTGACGACTTTAAAGTTAACGTCAGCTTCGAGCAAGGCAAGACGCACCTCGCGCATTGCCTCATTTAAATCTTCTTCCGTTACTTTGCCTTTGCCTCTCAGCTTGCTGAACACATTTTGCAACCGGTTCGTTAAGCTCTCAAATGCCGCCATGATTCGTCACCTCCGTCACTTTCCGTCTTCGTTAATTGCTCTATGTCTTTAAGAAGATTCTGCTTATAAGTATAATCGATCGGAAGCTCGGCAACTTGACGTTCCAGTCCGGCCGCCAGCCGCTGCATCGCTTCATGCTTGGTCAGCAAATTAAGCTTGGCTTCATAGCCTTCAAGCACCTGCTCCGCCCGTTTCACATGCTCGTACACTGCCTGCCGGCTAATGCCGGACTCGGCGGCAATCTCGCCAAGCGAGTAATCATCATGGAAATAATATTTTAAGAACGTCCGCTGTTTCTCAGTAAGCAGCGGCTCGTAGAAGTCAAATAATAAGTTGATTCGTGTTGTCTTTGCAAGGGCATCCGGTTCGTGTATGGTCATCAGCCTTAAGCCCCCTTCAACATCATCCGTCAAGGAAAAAGCCTTGACAGTGTCACAACGTCTCTTATCTTACACGATCGCTGATAGCACTGTCAAGCTTTTGTCCTTGTCACTTATTTAATTTGTTTATTCCTGCTCTTCTTCACGCTGGATCAGCCCTGCAAACAAGGCATGTACGAATTGTTCCGAGTCGAATTCCTGCAGATCAGTCATCTTTTCTCCAAGACCAACAAGCTTCACCGGAAGGTTCAGCTCATTGCGGATGGCGATAACGATGCCGCCTTTGGCCGTACCGTCAAGCTTCGTCAATACAAGACCTGTAACACCGCTCTTCTCTCCGAATAGCTTCGCCTGGCTGAGCGCATTCTGGCCGGTGGTTGCGTCAAGAACGAGCAGCACTTCATGCGGAGCATCCGGAATTTCACGCTGGATAACGCGAAAAATCTTATTCAGCTCTTCCATCAGGTTCGTTTTGTTCTGCAGACGGCCTGCTGTGTCGCATAAAAGCACATCAACGCCGCGCTGCTTCGCCGCTTGAACCGCATCGAACATAACGGCAGCCGGATCGGAACCCGATTGCTGCTTGATCACGTCGACCCCTACACGCTGGCCCCATACTTCCAGCTGTTCAATTGCCGCTGCGCGGAAGGTATCGCCGGCGGCAAGGAGCACGCTTTTGCCTTCGTTTTTAAACTTATGGGCGAGTTTGCCGATTGTAGTTGTCTTCCCGACTCCGTTAACACCAACGAACAAAATGACCGTAATACCGCTTTTCGCCATTTGAAGGCCCGGGTTCTGTTCCCCCTTCAAGAGTCCGATCAGCTTCTCCGACAGGATAGGCTGCAGCTCGGCCGCTTGCTCGATCTTACGTTTCTTCACTTCAGCGCGAAGCTCATCGATCAGCGTCATCACCGTATTTACACCAACATCGGCACCGATCAGAATTTCTTCAAGCTCTTCGTAGAATTCTTCGTCAATCTTTTTGCGGCGCGTAATCAGCTCTTCGACCTTCTCAACCAGCGCAACACGCGTCTTGGTCAGGCCTTCCTTGAATATCGTGGTTACCGCTTCAGTCTTTGAAGCGATGCTTTCCTTCAGCTTTTTGAAAAAACTCATACCGGTTCATGTCCTCCATCCTATTAGGGCAACTGCTTAAGCGGATTCCTGCTCTTCCGCATCTTCTTCCAGACGTACAGAGACGAGCTTGGATACGCCGCCTTCTTCCATCGTTACGCCGTACAGCACATCGGCTTCTTCCATTGTACCTTTGCGGTGCGTTACAACGATAAACTGTGTCAGTTCGGAGAACTCGCGCAGGTATTGGGCAAAACGGGCAACGTTTGCTTCATCCAGCGCCGCTTCTACTTCGTCCAGTACACAGAACGGCACCGGCTTCACCTGCAGAATGGCGAACAATAACGCAATCGCTGTGAGCGCCCGCTCTCCGCCGGATAACAGCTGCAGATTTTGCAGCTTTTTGCCTGGAGGCTGGGCGACAATATCAATCCCCGTATCCAGCACCCGTTCAGGATCCACCATTACCAGATCAGCACGTCCGCCGCCAAACAGCTTGGCGAACACAACAACGAAATGGCTGCGAATTTGTTCGAATGTGGAACGGAACCGCTTCGACATCTCTTCATCCATCTCGCGGATAACCTGGTACAAGGTTGTCTTGGCTTCGACAAGGTCATCCTTCTGCTCGGTCAGGAATTCGAAACGCTCCCTTACCCGCTCATACTCCTCAATAGCGCCAAGGTTGACATCGCCTAGCGCAGTAATCTGACGTTTGATATCGCGAACCGCGTTTTGAGTTCCAACGATATCCTCCGGCACCGGATACTGCTCCTTCGCCAGCTCGAAGCTCAGCTCATACTCTTCACTCAGCTTTCGCAGCAGGTTGTCCAGTTCAACGTCGAGACGGTTTGCCGCAATTTCGGTCTGCCTCATTTGTTCTTCCACTTGGCGGAGCTGGGCACGTTGTTCCTTCGTATCGCTCTCGCCTTGTTCCAATTCCTTGACACGGTCGGCACGGGCCGAGCGCTTAAGATCCGTCTGCTCCGCACATTCCTGCTTCTTCAGGCGCAGATGATTCAGCTGCTCGATTTGCGATACTGTTTCTTCGCTGTGACGCTCCAATTCAGCACCCTGCTGAGTCAAGAGAGAACGATAGCTGGCCAGCTCCTGCTTGGCGCGCTGAATATCAGCCCGGACACGGGCCGCCTGATCCTCGAAGGATTGCTTCTCCTGATCGGTCTTGGCAACGGAAATTTTCAAATCCGTTAATTGGACTTGAAGCTCCTCCTTCGCAGATTCGCTTGCCTTGCGGCGTTCTTCCGCAAGCCTGATAGCCTCTTGCAGCCGGGCTTCATCGGCTGTCAGCTGCTCCAGACGGGCTTCAGCAGCTTCCGCCATTACCAGCATCGACTGCTGCTCCGCCGCGTGATTGCTGCGGTCTGCCGTAAACAGCTGCTCCTGATCGCTGAGATGCTTCGCTTCATTATTCAACTGCTGCAGCTCGGCACGGACCTGCTGCTCGTCAATCCGGTATTGCTCGGCCTGCGAACGCAGCTCCTCCATATTTTGCGAGAGGATCGACTGCTCCTTACGGAGGTCGCTCAGCTTGTCGCGCAGCTGGGCAATTGTTTTTTCGCCTTCCTTAATTTCCTGATCCAGCGCTTCAATCTGCCGCTGACGGCCAAGCAGGCTTGCCCCTTTTTTCTGCAGGCTGCCGCCTGTCATTGAACCGCCGGCGTTTACAACATCGCCCTCAAGCGTTACGACACGGTAACGATATTGGCATTTGGATGCAATACGATTGGCCTGTTCCAGCGTTTCAGCAAGAAGCACATTACCAAGCAGATTATTAATAATCGCTTCATAACGAGGTTCACAGGAAACAAGGTCTGCTGCAACACCAACAAAGCCGTCTACCGATTCCGCCATCCGTTTATCGTGCTCCGGCACTTGACGGCCCCGGATAACATCAAGCGGAAGGAAAGTCGCACGGCCAAGCTGACGCTGCTTCAGGAAGGCAATCGCACTGCGGGCCGACTTCTCATCTTCCATGACGATATGCTGCAATGCGCCGCCCAATGCGGTCTCTACGGCAGTCTCGATTCTCTCCGGCACACGAACAAGCTCGGCAACAGCGCCATGAACACCAGTGATGCCGCCCGCTCCGGAAGAGCGGCGCGAAGATTTGAGCACTTCACGAACACCGTGCATAAAGCCATCAAGCGCATCCTGCATTTCCTTCATCGTATCGCGCCGTGACGTCTGGGCATCCAGCTTCTGCTCCCATTTGCGAAGCGCTGCTGTTGCATCCTCAGCGATCTGACCAAGCTCCTTGGCCTTCTCGGCTTGATCAATATATTTGGTGCGCGCTTTGCTGATCGAGTCAAGTGTCGCTTCCAGCTGCTTCTCAAGCTCGTTTTTCCGGGCATTCAGCTTTCTTTGCTGTTCTGACCATTTCGCTTCCTCATCGCTGAGGCGCTCCATACGCCGTTGAACCGCTTCCTGCTGCTGGGCAGCGTAACGGATTTCGTTACGCAGCTGAGCCATTGTGCTCAGCACCTCCAGCAACTCGCCCTTCAGCATTTCTTCTGCATCAACAGCCGTACCGCCGCTGACACCAATAAGATTGTCTTCTTCAACGGCGAGCTTCTGCTTCAGCTCCGCTAGCTGCAGTTCCAGCACAGCACCGCGGTTGCGGAATTCCGCTTCTTCGCTGGTTAATGCGGCGATCCGTTCATCTTGGGCAGCAATCGTTTCTTCAAGCTGCCTTTTATTCTGCTCCAGGTTTTTCTTCCGTTCCTTCAGAACTTCTCCGTAACCTTCGCATTTCTCATACTCTTCACTGTAATGAAGCATATCCCCATGAAGCTGATCGAGTGCTTCCTCAAGCTCGCGAAGCGCCTGGCGATCCTTCTCCAGATGGGCGTCATGTTTGCTTACAACGGTAGACAGCTCCAGCTGTTCATGTTTGAGACGTTCAAGCTTGGTATTGGCTTCCGACCATGAGCCGTACACATTCTCAATGTTATGTACGTACATTGAAATCTCTTTCGTTTTCAACTGCTCTCTTAACTGCTTGAAGTGGATAGCTTTCTCCGATTGAATCCGAAGAGGCTCCACCTGGTCCTCCAGCTCAGACACAAGATCATGAATCCGGAGCAAGTTATTCTCCGTATCCTCGAGCTTGCGTTGCGCCTCGCGCTTGCGTGATTTATATTTGACGATGCCGGAAGCTTCTTCAAATATGCCCCGGCGGTCTTCCGAACGGGTACTTAATATTTCCTCGATCCGGCCTTGTCCGATTATAGAATACGCTTCTTTACCGATCCCCGTATCCATAAACAGCTCCGTAATATCCTTCAGCCGGCACGATTGCTTGTTAATCATATATTCACTATCGCCGCTCCGGTGAACCCGGCGGGTAACGGTCACTTCATTATATTCAAGCGGCAGCGCCCCATCGCCGTTATCAAGCGTCAGCGATACTTCACCATAGTTAACCGCCTTGCGCGCATCACTCCCGGCAAAAATAATATCTTCCATCTTGCCGCCGCGAAGGCTCTTTGCGCTTTGCTCGCCCAGCACCCAGCGGATACCGTCCGAAATATTACTTTTACCGCTGCCATTTGGTCCAACAACAGCCGTAATGCCAGTGACGAACTCCATTTCCGTCTTGTCGGCAAATGATTTAAATCCTGATAATTCTATTCGTTTCAAGAACATAACCTGGCTTTCACCTCATCGCCTATTGTAACACATCTAGCCTGGGCTCGTTAATCCTTTTGCCCCTGCATAATCAGACAAGAGGAACCGGCTTTCACCCATCTTTAATAACGGAGCGGATTCAAAAAAAGCCCGCCGCAGATCCTTTTTCTCGAATCCTCAGGCAGGCTTATTTGCTTATTCCGTCAACGATTGCCAGGCAACAGCCGCAGCACGCTGCTCCGCTTCTTTCTTCGTTCTGCCGTTGCCATTGCCGTATGGAATTTCTCCAATACACACCTCAACGACAAATTCCCGATCATGGGCAGGACCACGTTCTTCCATAATCCGATACTCTACCGAACCAAGTCCTTTATGCTGAGCACGTTCCTGCAGCTTGGACTTGAAGTCCTTCACCAGCAGGCCGTAGTCATTGGACTCGATATACGGGAACATATGCGTTTCCAGAAAAACTCTTGTCCGTTCAATCCCGGCGTCCAGGAAGATCGCACCAACAAAAGCCTCGAACAAATCGGCAAGCAGCGCAGGCCGCTGTCTTCCTCCAAGCTGCTCCTCACCTCTGCCAAGCTGAATATGAGCGCCAAGCTCCAGCCGCTCTGCAAATTGCGCAAGTGACGGTTCACATACGACAGATGCACGCATACGGGTCAGCTCACCTTCCGGGCGGTTCGGATATGCAGTGAACAAATATTCCGATACGAGCAGCTGCAACACAGCATCGCCCAAAAACTCCAGGCGTTCATTATGCTCGATCGTCCCATGTTTATGTTCATTGACATAGGAGGTATGCGTAAAGGCCTGCTTCAGCAGCTTGAGCTGTTTGAAGCGAAGCTGCAGACGTGTCTGCAGCTCGTTAATGGAATCACGCTTCATAGACTTTCATCACGATCGTCGCGTTATGACCGCCGAAGCCGAACGAGTTAGACAGCGCCGTTCTGACATTCGCTTTACGTGGCGTATTTGGCACGTAATCCAGGTCAAGCTCAGGATCTTGATTCTCCAGGTTAATGGTTGGAGCAATGATGCCGTTTTTCAGTGTAAGGCCCAAAATAACAGCTTCAACACCGCCGGCAGCGCCAAGCAGATGGCCTGTCATTGATTTCGTCGAGCTTACTGCCAGCTTATAAGCATGATCGCCAAACGCTTTTTTAATAGCGCTGGTCTCGGAACGATCGCCTACTGGCGTTGATGTACCGTGAGCGTTGATATATTCAATCGCTTCCGGAGCAATGCCTGCATCCCGCAATGCTTTCGTCATGCAGCGTGCCGCTCCGTCTGGATCCGGCTCGGTCATATGATGAGCGTCACCGCTCATGCCATAGCCGATTACTTCCGCATAAATACGTGCTCCGCGCTTCTCCGCATGTTCCAGCGATTCGAGCACAAGTACGCCAGCGCCTTCACCCATAACAAACCCGTCACGGTCGATATCAAACGGACGGCTTGCCTTCTCGGGCTCATCATTGCGGACGGACATCGCGCGCATCGAGCAGAAGCCGGCAAGACCCGTAGGACGGATCGTTGCTTCCGCACCGCCGCAGATCATCACATCGGCATCGCCGCGCTGAATCATTTTGAACGAATCGCCGATCGAATGAGTCCCCGTTGCACAAGCGGTAACCGCTGTGCTGTTAGGTCCTTTGGCACCTGTCAGCATCGATACTTGTCCGGAAGCCATATTCGCGATCATCATCGGAATGAAGAACGGGCTTACACGCTTAGGACCTTTCTCGAGCAGAATATTATGCTGATCTTCCCAAGTGCCGAGACCGCCGATACCAGAACCAACGATAACGCCGACACGCTCGGGATCAACATTGGAACCGATCTCAAGACCGGAATCCTTAACTGCGTTCAAGCTTGCTACTGATGCAAATTGAACGAAACGGTCCATCCGGCGTGCTTCTTTTCTATCCAGATTATAATCTTCCGGGTTAAAATTCTTTACTTCTGCAGCAATTTGTGTCGGATACTCGGATACATCAAACGCTTCGATATGCGATACGCCTGACTTCCCCTCCATCAAATTACCCCAAAACTGTTCCAGATCTGCGCCGAGCGAGGTAATAACCCCCATGCCGGTAACAACAACTCTTTGTTTCACTGTAAGATTCACCTCAACGGACTGCAATTTAGATGCGTGCATCACATCTTCTATGTTAAAAAGCGTACAAGCTCATTCATAATGTCATGATGATTCCGTACCTCAGATGGAGAGAAGTCCCGTCTATTACAACGGGACCCTAATTTCCTTACGTATGAGATTGTATGTAATTGACTACTTCTCCCACCGTGGTGATTGTCTCTGCATCTTCATCAGAGATCTCCATATCAAACTCGTCTTCCAGTTCCATGACCAACTCAACGACATCAAGAGAGTCAGCGCCGAGGTCATCTTTGAAGGAAGCTTCCAGCGTGACTTCCGCTTCGTCTACGCCAAGTCTGTCGACGACGATACGTTTTACACGTTCTACTACTTCGGACATCCGATTCACCTCCTCCTAGGGTATTATACGAGAATTCAAGACAAAATGCCATACATAACCGTTGCAATTCCGGTTACCCTGCCGGATATGCAAACTTACATGTACATGCCGCCGTCTATATGAACCGTTTGACCAGTCATATAAGAGGCTGCGTCAGACGCCAGGAAACGAACGGCAGCCGCAATATCCTCAGCCGCTCCAAGACGGGAGAGAGGAATTTGAGAAGAAAGCGATTCCTTCATCTCATCCGAAAGCTTGTCCGTCATATCCGTCTGAATAAAGCCTGGGGCAATGCAGTTGACAGTAATGCCGCGTGAAGCAAGCTCACGTGCACTTGATTTCGTGAGGCCAATTACGCCTGCTTTCGCCGCAACGTAATTGGCTTGTCCCGGATTTCCGAGCACGCCAACAACCGAAGAGATATTAATAATGCGTCCGGAACGCTGCTTCATCATAGGCCGCGTAACCGCTTTGATCCCGTTAAAGACACCCTTCAAGTTCGTCTCAATAACTTGGTCAAATTCCTCTTCTTTCATACGCATAATTAAATTATCTCTAGTAATGCCTGCGTTATTCACCAAAATATCAATCGAGCCGAATTGATCAACAACTTCTTTGACCATGGCCTCGAATTCATCGGTTTTACCGACGTTGGCTTTTAGCACAATAGCACGGCGTCCAAGAGCTTCAACCGCCTTGGCCGTATCCGCTGCAGCAGCCTCGCTGCCCGAATAGTTGATCGCTACATCAGCGCCGGCTTCTGCGAGCGCAACGGCAATCGCACGCCCGATCCCCCGGGATGCGCCCGTTACAAGCGCTTTTTTGCCTTCAAGACTAGCAAACATGGTATACCTCCTCCAAGTTTTGCAAAAGCACGATGCTACAGTGCTTCCAAAGCAGCAATGCTGTTTACCGAGATTACGCGCAAGTTTTTGTCGACTTTTTTGATCAGACCTGCAAGCACAGTGCCCGAACCGATCTCAACAAAAGTATCTACGCCTTGTTCAGCTAAATAACGGATGCTGTCTTCCCACAGAACGGGAGAATAAACCTGTTCAACCAGAAGATTGCGGATCGAAGCCGCTTCCGTTACCGGAGCAGCCGTTACGTTTGCTACTACTGGAACAGCTGCATCGTTCATCGGCACTTCCGACAAAACGCCGGACAGCTTCTCAGCCGCTGGCTTCATCAGCGAGGAATGGAACGGACCGCTTACTTCCAGCGGAATCACACGCTTCGCGCCGGCTTCTTCTTTACCCCGCTCAACAACCGCTTGAACACCGGCAGCAGAACCGGAAACCACGATTTGACCCGGACAGTTAACATTCGCCAGCTCTACCGTATTTCCTTCTTCCGTAATCTTTGCGCATAGTTCAGCCAGAACGCCGCGTTCTGCGCCAAGCACAGCAGCCATAGCGCCTTGTCCGCCAGGAACGGCTTGTTCCATGAACTGGCCGCGTGCACGGACTGTACGGACAGCGTCCGCAAAGCTCAATACACCTGCCGCAACAAGCGCACTGTATTCGCCCAGGCTATGGCCGGCAACATAATCAGCTTTGAGGCCGCGCCCTTCAAGCGCCTGCAGCAATGCTACACTTACAGTCAACAAGGCAGGCTGAGTGTTCACCGTTTGTTTCAGTGCATCATCTGGTCCATTAAAAATAATATCGCTCAGCTTGAAGCCTAAAGCTTCATCCGCCTGTTCAAAAATCGCACGCGAGCTGTCAAATGCTTCATACGCGTCTTTGCCCATGCCAACGGCTTGTGCGCCTTGGCCAGGAAAAACAAATGCTGTTTTGCTCAAATAAATCCCTCCGTTACCAGATCAATACGGAAGCGCCCCAGGTGAGGCCTCCTCCGAAGCCAACAACTACAAGGCAGTCACCTTCATTAATTCGTCCTTGCTCCACAGCCTCAGCCAGCGCAACAGGAATGGATGCAGCCGACATATTTCCGTATTTATCCAGGTTAATCATACACTTCTCTTCAGGAAGATCAAGACGATTAAGAGCGGATTGAATAATACGGACATTAGCCTGATGCGGCACCAGAAGATCAATATCCTCTTTGTTCATGCCCGCTTTGCGAAGAGCTTCTTCAGCGGCACCGCCCATAATGCGGACTGCGAATTTAAATACATCATTGCCGGCCATATGAATATAATGCTGTTTCGATGCAACCGTCTCCGCTGATGAAGGCAACCGCGATCCGCCGCCGCTAACTCTAAGCAGCTCGCCGCCGCCGCCGTCTGCGCCAAGCTCGAAAGCTTTGAAACCGCGGCCTTCCGGCACCTGACCAAGCACAACCGCGCCAGCGCCGTCGCCAAACAGAATACAGGTATTGCGGTCTGTGTAGTCCGTAATGCGGGACAATGTCTCTGCCCCAACAACCAGAACATGCTTATACATGCCGGTTGCGATCATATTCGATGCTGTCGCCAGTCCGTAAATAAATCCGGAGCAAGCTGCTGACAAATCAAATGCCGCCGCTTTCTTCGCGCCAAGCTTCTCCTGCAAAAGACATGCTGTAGAAGGGAAGAACATATCCGGCGTAATGGTCGATACGATTATGAGGTCAAGCTCCTCCACCGTAATACCCGCTGCCGCGATAGCTTTCAGGGCAGCCTGATAAGCCAGATCGGACGTTGCCTGTTCCGGTGCCGCCATACGGCGTTCACGGATGCCCGTACGCGTAACGATCCATTCATCATTTGTTTCTACCATTTGTTCAAGTTCTTGATTGGATAATATCCGGTCGGGAACGTATTTGCCCGTACCAATAATGCCTACAGGGTGTAAATTCATCATGACCTCCCGCCTATTTCCGCTGCAATCGACTCAGTAACCTGAGCTTTAATAGCTATCCGGGCCTGCCGGATCGCATTCTTGACAGCCAGAGCATCCGAAGAGCCGTGACATTTCATCACGAGTCCGTTTAAGCCAAGCAATGGAGCACTTCCATGCTCCTTGTAATCCATTTTTTTTCTTAATGCACGAAGTTTTGGCATCATAACGGCTGCCGCAAGCTTCGTCAGCAGCGTCTCGCCAAAGGCGTCTTTCAGGAATTTCATCAGTGATCCTGCTGTACCTTCCATCGCCTTAAGCATAATATTCCCCGCAAAGCCGTCGCAAATAAGAATGTCGCAGCTGCGACTAAGCAGATCGCGGGCTTCAACATTGCCGATAAAATTAATAGGCGCCCGATCCAGCAAATCATAAGATGCCTTGGTCAACTCATTGCCCTTCCGTTCCTCGGTGCCTACATTCAACAACCCTACGCGGGGGTTGTCAAAGCCATGCACCTTTGTCCGGTAAATGCTGCCCATAATGGCGTATTGGAGCAAATGCTCCGGCTTGGCATCCATATTGGCGCCGAGGTCCAGCGCAAGAACGCCAACATCATCCATTGTAGGAAGCATTGGTGCCAGCGCCGGCCGTTCAATGCCTTCAAGTCTGCCTACAACCAGCAAACCGGTTGTCATCAATGCCCCGGTATTGCCGGCAGAGATCATTGCATCGGCATGTTTCTCCCGCACAAGCTGGCCGGCAACAACCATGGACGAGCCTTTTTTCCGACGAACCGCTTTGACCGGCTCTTCATCCGGACCGATCACCTCATCCGTATGGCATAACGTCACATTGGCCGGCTTTTGTCCTTTGAGCAGCGGCTCAATGACCGCCTTGTCTCCGACAAGAACCAATTCCGTATCCGGCCACTCCGCCGCAGCTTCCAGCGCCCCCTCTACAATAAGACCAGGAGCGTGGTCGCCTCCCATCGCATCTATGGCGATCCGCATGTTTCTTACCTCCCAAAAGCCCGCCTTCATAAACTGCAGGCAAAGCCTAACTCGAGCGTAAACGGCTGTGCCGCCTTATGGAGAAGCAGCAGCCGTTTCGCGGGTGAAATATAAGTACAGTATAAAGAAATCATACCCCTTATATTTCCACAAAAGCTTATGCCTCGCTCTCTCCTTCACCTGCCGAACGGTAAATGACGAAGTTCCCTTGGAACACCATCTCATCCCCGACATAGGTAAAGAGCTCCACCTTTGACTTGTGGCGCTCGCCGGATATCGAACGTACATAAGCTTTTGCAATGCATTTCTCGCCTAGCTTCACCGGTCTTATAAAGCGAATATCCGCTGTGACGGTCAAGGCGATTTTATCATCAATTACAGCTACCGCCAGCGAGTTTGCCTGGGCGAACACATGATGGCCCCGGGCAATACCCGTACGTGAGAATACATGCTCTTCACGAATTTCAAATATCGAGATTCCGCTTTTGTCCAGCTGCAGATCTACAATGTCACCGATAACTTCATGCAGCGGCAAAGACTGAACGGAATCATAAGAACGCTCAGCCATCAGCTTCATCCGCTCGCGCAGTTCGGGAATACCCAGTTCCATCCGGTCAAGCCTTATCGTCTGTATGCTGACTTTCAAATGTCTTGTTAGCTCTCGATCCGTCATAAACGGGTTCTCGTCAATGAATTGAGCGAGCAGCTGATGCCGCTGTCTCTTAGGCATTCGTTCGATCTTCGGCACCACCTTAACAGTATTGTGACCCTTGTCTGATTTTACTCGAATGATGGCTGATATTATAACCTGGTACTAATTAAGTATATAAAAAAAAGCTTATGGAGGCAATGGACACAAAAAATAGCACCTCATCGCAATGAAGTGCTATTGTGGGAAACCCCGAGATTATTGGGAGATAATCTCTTTCGTTTTGTAATATCCGCACACTTTACATACGTGGTGGCCGAGTTTCAGCTCTCCACATTGCTCGCATTTTACCATACCTGGTACCGCCAGTTTGAAATGCGTACGACGTTTGTCGCGGCGTGTTTTAGATGTTCTTCTTTGAGGAACTGCCATGTTTCCCACCTCCTTCGTAGATTCAATCCGACATTCTTTATTGTTCGTCTTTGAATAAATCCTTGAGCACTGCCATACGAGGATCAATTCTCTCTGTAGAGCAGCCGCATTTTTGTTCATTTAAGTTCTGTCCGCAATTCTGGCACAGTCCTTTGCAATCATTACTGCATAACGGAGCGAACGGCATGAACAGCTGAAGCACTTCTTCCACATAAGGCTTCAAATCCAGCCTGTCCCCTGTTACGGCAATTACGTCGTCATCCTCGTCTTCGTCTGCTTCCTCGTCATCCTCATCGGATGCCGGTTTAAACTGATCGAACACAGGAATCGTCGTATGAAGCTTCACGGGATCAAGACAACGCGAGCAAGCGAGCTCCCAATCAATGGTCAGTTCACCTTCGACCGTAATCGAACCCTCATTACCTATTACCTGAAGCGACACATGAAGCGGACCGGTACTGATGACATCGGATCTGTCTTTAAATAAGCCGGACACATCCAGATTCTCATCAATCTTTGCCTTAATGCCTTTGGACATCGTTTCTTGTACATGAAACAGCATGAGATCACCCCAAACAAACAAAAATTATTATATCTATTATTGAGCGGTTTTGTCAACATTTTCACGCTGTCTTTCATCTATTCGCCTGTTATTTCGTGAATAAATAGTCGGCCCTGTGCTATGATGGAACATATATCCATTGTAAAGCAAGGAGATGCAGAAGTGCGTACGGTAGGACTAATTGTTGAGTATAACCCATTTCACAACGGTCATCAATATCATTTGCAGGAATCGGTCAAAATAGCACACGCTGATGCTGTTGTTGCGGTCATGAGCGGAAATTTCCTGCAGCGCGGCGAACCGGCCGTGATGGATAAATGGGCACGCACGGAAGCAGCGCTGCGCGGCGGTTGTGACCTTGTGATCGAGCTGCCCGCAGCCTATGCTACCCAGGCGGCAGAATGGTTCGCTTATGGCGCAGTCTCCCTTCTGGAAGCCACGGGAGTCGTTGATGCCTTTTGCTTCGGTACAGAGAGCGGGGAGCTTGATGCGCTGCATGATGCAGCAAAGCTGATCGCCCATGAGCCGCCTGCCTTCCAGGCTCTGCTGCGCGAGGCACTGGAGGGCGGCATCAGCTATCCGAGCGCCTATAGCCTGGCTATTGCCGCCTATCTGACCGCTGTCGGCCGCCATGATGCAGCGGATTTCCCTTTCGCCCAGCCGAACCATACGCTTGGCCTTCATTATTTAATTGCCCTTGAGCGGATCAAAGGAAGAATGCTTCCCTATACGATTCGCCGCGAGAAATCCGAATATGGGCAAACGACAGTTACCGACCATGCGATTGCCAGCGCAACCGCCATCCGGAAGCTGCTGCTTGAAGGAGGCGATCTTGAAGCGAGCAGGCCGCTTGTGCCAGATACTACTTATGAGGTTTTGCAAAGAGAATGGACTTCGGGTAGAAGTCCTGTAAGCTGGGCGAACTTTGTCCAGCCGCTCCTCCATACCGTCATCACCCATACGCCGGAGCAGCTGGCCGGATACCGTGAAATGACGGAAGGACTGGAGTACAGACTGCTCCAGATGCTGCCCAAGCTTGATAACACCGGCTTTGAAACGCTGCTTGATGCGCTGAAGACCAAACGGTACACCAGAACCAAGCTGCAGCGTGCTCTTCTTTCTGTTCTGCTCCATCATAAGAAGGAGGATTTCACAGCGGAGAAGCTGGCCGCCGGCGTCGAATATATTCGAGTACTTGGTTTTACAGGAAAAGGGCAGCAGCTTCTGCGCCGCATGAAGAAGGAAGCAAAGCTGCCTGTCCTGTTAAGCGCTGCAAGATCTCCTGTCAAATCCCGTTATCTGGAGTTGGATACACAGGCGTCAGCAGCCTATATGCTGGCTCAGCCCGGACATGCTTCGGTTGCTGCGATGTACCGGGATTTTACGGACAGACCGGTTATATTGGAGTAGTAAAAGCTATTTATTGATACGGACAGCAGCATCATGAATAGCAGAGACCGCTGTGTCGAGCGAGGTGACAGGGATAACCTTCATCTCGCTCTGCAGTTCCTTGGCTTTGGCCGAGGCTTCAGCAAAGTTTGCCTCCGGAGCCAGGAACAGCTGTGCTCCTGCTTTATCAGCCGCAGCAACTTTAAAGGTTATTCCTCCAATCGCTCCGACATTGCCTAATGAATCCAGCGTACCCGTCCCCGCAATCCGCAGTCCTTCTGTCAAATCCTGTCCCGTTAATAGATTGATAGATTGCAAGGCAAACATCAGCCCGGCTGAAGGACCGCCAATGTCTCCTGCTTTGATTTCGATTCCGTTCACCGGTTCTTGAGGCTTAACAAAATTCAATTCTCCAAGTGATATTCCATCCGGTACCGGAGCTACTAAGGCCACTGTAAGATTGCCAGCCAGAAGATGATAAGGAACTGCTGCCGATATCTTCTGATCGCCCCTTTGAAGGATAAGGGCTACCGTATCTCCTTCTTTTTTATCCGCAACAGCGGACGTGAATTGGACCATATCATTGACGGTCTTGCCCTCGGCCTCGATAATGCGGTCTCCAATCTGGATATCTTTGGATTCACCATAAATATTGCCGACCATAAGCTCTGTATACGTGGCATACGATATACCCGCATATCGATAAGCCGCTTCCATAGCAAAATTCTGTGAAGCTGTCATATCAAGCTTCATTATCTTCAAATACTCCTGCTCCGACTGACCCTTCATAACCGATTCCTTGCTGTATACAGCAAAATCCTGTTTCCACGCTGCCTGAATGACCTGCCAATACTTCGCGTCGGTCAGCTTAATCGTAGTTAACAGAAAAGCTCCTTCTTCTTCGTCTTCCGGCGAATCCCTTTGACCGCTAAGCTGCACAAGCTGTTTGGTATCAACCGTTAGACCCGGTTCATAAATAACAAGCGGGGTTGGTGCATAGATAATAACCCACAGCATAATGGCAATCAGAATAATTCCTGCCGCTTGCCTTGCCCTGCCGGTTAACCGATACTTGCTCATCGCGCTCCCTCCCTTCTAAGGGCTCCGTTGGTCTATCCCGTTCAAGCCGAGCGTACAATGGAACAGACCCTGTTTGTCCGAACCAATCGGGACATGCTGATTCTAATCCAACTGGAGTTGATAGATATATGGCAAGAACCATTCTATATGCCGCAATCTCGATTCTAATGGTCACAGCAATCATTCGTCAGCCGGACGAGGCCTTTCAAGCTTCCCTTCAAGGACTTACGATCTGGTGGAATATCGTTTTTCCCGGCCTATTGCCCTTCCTCGTCCTGTTCGAGCTTATAGCCGCCTTTGGCCTCATTCACGGTATCGGCGTTCTGCTTAGACCCGTCATGCGCGCCTTGTTCAAGCTGCCCGGCGAAGCTGCACTGCCGTTATTGCTCGGCTGGCTGTCCGGACATCAGGCAGGCGCAGAAGCAACGGCTGCCCTGCGCCGTGATCAGCTTGTCTCCAGGCGCGAAGGGCAAAGGCTGCTGGCGCTGTCCCATATGCCTAATCCGCTCTTTATGCTGGTCGTTATTGGAGCAGGCTTTCTCCACCGCCCGGAGCTTGGCCTGTTCATTGCGGCGGTTGTATGGCTCTCAGCCTTATGTACAGCAGGATGGATTTCACTATTGAGCAGCCGCAAGAATCTGTCAGACAACCTCGCCGCAACATCTGCATCAGGCGGGCTGCTTGATCGTGTTGCTGAAGCTATCACGGCAAGCCGCGACCGGGATGGCCGCAGCTTCGGCAAGGCCCTTGGCGATGCGGTATCATCAGGCGTTCAAAAGCTGCTTGTGGTTGGCGGCTTTATGATTTTCGCAGCTGTTGCGGCCAGGCTTGCATTACCGCTTATACAATATGTACTGCCAAGCGGTGCTGCCGAGCTGCTGCTGCCCGCCCTGCTGGAAAGCCATATCGGTGCGTATGCGGCTGCTGTATGGCAAGGCCCAGGCGTTAGCGCGGCAGTAAGCGCCGCTGCTGTGGCGGCCATACTCGCCTGGAGCGGCCTAAGCGCCCTGCTGCAGGCGGGTTATGCCATAACCGGTACGGACCTGAAGCTGCTGCCGCTGATTGGCGTTAGACTGCTGCATGCAGTGCAGGCGGCCATACTGGCCATACTGCTCTGGAAGCCGGCGCAGGACATCCTTGCCTTGCTGCCGGACCGTTTAACCGGCGCGAAGGCAGCCATGCTGCAAAGCGGCGCAGATTGGCCTCGGACGTCCAACGCATACGAGGCCGTCACCGCATCAGGCCTCCCCACGCTTTGGCCCTATGCGCTGACGGCCGCGGCCGCGCTTGCTATTTTATGTATCGTGATGCGATTAATAACACCTCGAACACCTGATCTGAAAAAGCACTAGCTAGCTGTTCGATAGCTTGGCTTTATATTTTTCGACCAGACGATGCTCGATAGGAGCCGGGACAAGTTCGTTAACCGGTCCGCCAAACATAGCGATTTCCTTCACGATGCTGGAGCTGAGGTAGGAATACTTCGGATTGGTCATCATGAAGATCGTTTCAATCTCATGATCCAGCAACTGATTCGTCGAAGCTAGCGTCAGCTCGTATTCAAAGTCCGTCACCGAACGGATGCCCCGAACAATGATACTGGCCTGGCGGGATTTCATGAACCGGACGAGCAGATCACGGAAGCTGTCAATCGATACATTCGGAAGATCGCTTGTAATTTCCCGCAGCATCTCCTTACGCTCCTCCAAGGTAAACAGCGGACTTTTACTCGTATTATTCAGCACCGCGACAATAACATGATTGAACTGCTTGGCCGAACGGCGAATAATATCGAGATGTCCTAATGTCGGCGGATCAAAGCTCCCGGGATATACCGCTACACGTCCGTTCTCATTCATCTGCATCACTAGTTCCTCCATCTGGGCTGCCAGGCGAGTAGCGGTAAAGAGTGACCGCCGTATCGCCGTATTTTTGTTTTCTCAGCAAAATAAAATGTTCCATCTGATCCGGATACTCATGGCCTGCATCATGCTCTACCACAATTGTCGCCCCGTCTTCAAGCAGCGACCGCTTCGCCATATCCGCCATCAGCTCGTCCATATGGGTCAACCGATAAGGCGGATCAAGGAATACAAGCGAAAAAGCAATACCCCGCTTCTCCAGCAGCTTGAGCGCACGCTCTGCATCGTTGCGGTAGATTTCCGCATGCCTTCCCATTCCTGCCGCTTCCGTATTTAATTTAATAATATCAATGCTTATTTTTTCTCGGTCGATAAAGATCGTCCGCTCGATGCCTCTGCTCCAAGCTTCAATACCGAGCCCGCCGGTGCCAGCGAATAGATCAAGTGCCAGTCCACCGTCGAAAAACGGTCCAATCATGCTGAATATCGCTTCCTTCACCTTATCGGTCGTTGGACGCGTATTCATCCCTGGAACCGCCTTCAGCGTGCGGCCTTTTGCCGCTCCCGCAATGACTCTCACTGCTTATTGCTCCCTTCCTCTACTGTCGCTGCCTATCGTACCACACTTTCCCTTGGATTATAAAGGCATCGGAAGCGCAGGACGGAGGGCCCTAATATTTTTTTTGGCGTAAAATGTATAATCGCCCACAAAGCGGACAAGATAAAATCATCGGCGTCGGAAGATGCCGTAGACAACCGCGGAGAAGACTTACGTTTCCCCATAAGCTCTTCGTCCGGTTTCTCCTCTCCCATGAAAGGACGCTCAGAAATGAGCGTCCGATTTTTTGTTTAAAAGCCTTATTTAACGCCATTTATATGTGACATTAAATGTAATATATAAATATTGACGCCCATTTGTCGCCCAAAAATTCACCTCATCATTTTGGTCCAAAACATAGTAAAACAGTTACGTCACAATTATCAGGATTTAAAAAAAAGGGGTGGACCCATAATTCATATATATTTATGACGAATGGGACACCTCCTTTTGATAGCCCTCTGCAACGCTATTTCTATGAAATCACCTTTTTACTTCAGCGAGTTTCCCTTTTGGGACAGCCCTATTTAATTTGAATCTTCCAGGGCAATTTTTCGATCCTTGAAATAATACACGGTATCGTGCTCATTGATTTCCCGAAGCACTTTACAGGGATTGCCAACCGCCACAACGTTAGATGGTACGTCTTTTGTCACTATGCTTCCTGCGCCTATCACGGTATTATCTCCAATCGTAACTCCGGGGAGTAATATTGAGCCTGCTCCTATCCAGCAATTCCTCCCTATAGATACCGGTGCGTTAAATTGATACGCTTGTACGCGAAGGTCAGGCAATATAGGATGCCCCGCTGTCGCTACTGTTACATTTGGACCAAACATGGTGTAATCACCGACATAAATATGTGTATCGTCAACTAACGTTAAATTAAAGTTTGCATATATTTTTTTCCCAAAATGAACATGTTTGCCGCCCCAATTAGAATGAAGCGGCGGTTCAATGTAGCAGCCCTCTCCAATTTCGGCAAACATCTCTTGAAGTAAAGCTTCTCTCTTCTCAAATTCCAACGGCCGTGTTCGGTTAAAATCATATAGCCGTTCGAGACAAATGGTCTGCTCCTTTGCCAATTGTTCATCCCCTGGGAGATACAAGCTGCCATTATGAAGATTATCTTTGATATCCATTTTGTAAAATACCCCATTCTTCTTGTATTGTTGCGGCGGTTCCCTTGTTACATTATTGCCAATTTAGCGTAAGCTAACTTTTTGGAGCAGGCCTCCCCTACTGCCAATACTTGTAATTTTGTTGTATAGTTACAGTACAACTTTTATAGACAAGGAGATTCTCAGAACTATGGACCAATTAAGCAGCTACATTATTCCTTTACTCGTTATCCTGTTTGTTATGTACCGGCGCTTCAAGCGTACGGTCGGATTCCAACCATTCAAGCCAGGCAGGCTGAAGGTGCGGATTGGCATTTTTAGTGTAATCGGCATTCTGCTGCTGGCTACCGGCTTCCCTCATCCTGCGATTTACCTATCCGACGCATTAGGCATCGCTTGCGGAGCAGTTATTGCCTATTATGCGATCAAGCACAGCCGCTTCGAGCTGCGTGATGAAACGTTGTTTTACCGGACGCATGTAGGCATCGAGACGCTGGTCGTTCTACTGTTTATCGGCAGAATCGCCTTCCGCATCATTGAGATGATTGGCAACGGCGGTACAACTCCAATGGATCAGACGGCCCAAATGCAGCAGTATACGAATGATCCGATTACCGCGGTGATCTTCTTCCTGCTCGTAGCTTATTACATCGGCTACTTTACGTTTATTCTCCGCAAGGGCGATGAGAAAGCAGCGCTCTCCTGACCTGGGTAGCGCTTTTTTCATGCGTTAATTAACGGTTTCAGTTGTAACCTCACGGCCTGCCGGGAAATATCATGGCATAAGCTCAGCATTAATGATACAAGAGGTGATTGCAACATGGCCGTATACCGTATAATTGTTGATTTATCGGATCGGATGCTGCATCTGCTGGATGGCAATATAGTTGTGCACTCATATCCCGTTGGCATTGGCCGAATGGTTACACAGACCCCAACCGGCGAATACAGGATCATCAATAAACAGGAGAACCCCGGAGGACCGTTTGGAGTGTTATGGATGGGGCTTTCCAGACCGCATTATGGCATTCACGGCACGAATGATCCTTCTTCCATCGGCGGATTAGTGTCCCATGGCTGTATCCGGATGTACAACGAGGATGTGCTTGCCTTGTCAGCTCTGGTGCCTGTAGGAACAAGAGTAACGATACGTCCTTGAAGGCAAAAGAAAGCGGCAGCTCCCTTAAGGAATATCTGCCGCTTTCAAAGTAACGGTCTGGGTCGCCTGCTCCCACACCGCTTTGCGGTTTAGCGCCGCCGCCAAATCTCGTACGGCTACATAACCCGTTGATATATCCAAGCGCGAATCAAGCGATTGGCCGTTGACAATAACTTTGCCTCCTGTCCAGCCGATGACTGCGCCCAAGGATTCTCCCAATGGGCGGGCAGCCACCCAGGTTGTCCCTGCATCATAATAACCAACGGCGGCCACAAGCCCGTCAACCAGTACAGGAATCGTCTGCGAGGATCTGAACATCGTTGTTGCAGGCGAGGAAGCAAAGGCGTTATCGTACTGCTTCAAAGAGTATTGGTTAATGAGCGATATCAATTTATTGGGATATGCAGGATCGGTCGCATAACCGCTGACATACAGCATATTAGCCTGCTGTTCAGGTGTTACGGCAGCACGTACACGCAAGTAGCGGGATGTTGCAAACAACAGATCCTGATCCTTCATGAAATGATAGACACTGTTGTAGGCCCGGAATGATGAATTCATGCTTAATCGCGTACCGTCAACAACCTCCCAGGTTCCTTTCACTACAGCTTTCCCATGCCAATATGGGTTAGGGATTCCTCCCCCAACCTTAATACCCCCAAGATTGTACCAAGGATGAATAACTCCGCCTGTTTCCAATATACATTGCGCAAGCCGAACAGAAGGAAATATCGATGAACCTTCACGTCTTACCTGTTGGACTGTCGGGACAAGCGCTGTAATAAATTGCGATCTTGTCAGAGATGCCATCCTAACCCCTCCTTCCTATTAAAATGATAAAACGAGCTCCTTCAGTTTATGAATTTCCTGTCCAGATCGTAACGGTAACTGCCATGGACGGAGCAAAAAACTCCGTTAGGCCCCTCAATAGGCCTAACGGAGTTTCCCGCCTTACAAACGATAGAATTCCTGTGTATTCCGAAGCAGCTGCTCCCGCACTTTCTGCTCGGGAAGCTGCTTGATTGCAGCGATATGCACGCAAACATCATGAACCATTTCCGGCGCCGTCCTCCGGCCCTCATAAGGCCCTTCAAACGGCCACGGCCCGTCTGTCTCAACCATCATTTGCTCAAGTGGATAACGCTCAACAAGAGATCTGATCTCCTGCTCGTAAGCAACATCCGGTGTGACCGAAATCATATAGCCAAGACGGATCATCCGTTCAACTGTCGCTTCGTCTCCCTTAAACCAATGAAAATGCACCTTCTTCACCTGATGCCGCTCCATTATATCGCAAGCTTTCGCCCCATCCTCATAAACAGCGTGAAGAACAATTGGCCGATCAAGCTCGGCAGCAAGCGCGGCAAACCGGTCAAGCAAAGCCAGATACGGTGCTTCGTCAAAAGACCGTCCCTCCTCTTCGGCAGTAGTCCGGGAGTAATAGGGCAAGCCAACTTCGCCAATAGCGAATGCTTTGTCTTCCGCATGTTTGTCCCTGATCCAGGCAAACAGCGCCTCCTCATCCTCCTCACGGAGAACCGGCTGCTCCGGGTGGAAGCCATAGGCCGGATGTACACGGCCCGGGAATTGCGCTGCCAGCAACGCATTTGTCTTACAGGATTCCAAATGCATTGACACCGCTACAACGGCCTGTATCCCCGCTTCAAATGCTTGCTCAAGCAAAGCTTGTCTATCCGCCTCTTCATAGGAATCTACGTGAATATGTGCATCAATCGCCTTATGCGGCCCAATCATTCCTAAACCTCCAGTCTTTGTTTAATGAAGCAGCTCGTGAATGCTTTGCTTCAGCTCATTAAACAACGGCTCTCTCCATAATTGCGCAGAACGGGGTCTTTCGAAAGGTACCGCTATCTCCTTCAGAATTACAGCCGGTGCAGAAGATAAGACGATAATCCGGTCAGACAGCAATAAAGCTTCCTCAATGCTATGGGTCACAAGCAGGACCGATCTTCGATTCTGCTCCCAGATCGCCATCAGCCATTGCTGCATTTGCTGTCTGGTTAACGCATCAAGCGCGCCAAACGGCTCATCCAGCAGCATTAATGGCTGAGGAGAAAGCAAAGCCCGCAGAAAGGATACCCGCTGCTGCATCCCGCCGGAAAGAACATGCGGATATTCATCAGCATACTCCAGCAGTCCAATCCGATCGAGCCATTCCTTTGCCTGACGACTTGCAGTCTTCCGCTCTACCCCTGCGATCTCGAGCGCCAGCTCAATATTGGCGGATACGGAGCGCCAAGGCATGAGAGATGCCTGCTGCGGCATATAAGAGATATGTCCGCGGCTGCCTGTGGTATGCTGTCCGCCAATCCACACTTCACCGGCTGTTGGTTTTTCAAGACCGCCAATCAACTGGAACAACGTTGTTTTACCGCTGCCCGAGGGACCGATAATCGAGACAAATTCACTCTCGGCAACTGTCAGCGACAAGCCGTTCAGAATATTTTTCCGGCCGGAATCAAATACTTTATGGATATCTTTGAGCTCAAGCGCCGTCATGTCCGTCCCGCTCCCCTCACCGGCCGCCACCGGATAACCAGTCTTTCGATAAGAGCTACCAAGCCGAATAATGCCAGGCTGAGCAGCACAATCAGGAATACAGCTGCAAATACCCTTGCCGGCTCATACCCTTTCGATGACAAGATCATATAATGACCTAGTCCCTTATCCGCTCCAAGCCATTCGGCGACAACGGCGCTGAGTACGGAATAAGAGGCCGCGATTTTGAGTCCGGAAAATAAATGCGTAACGGCATTGGGAAGTTCCAGCCTTATAAACAGCCGCCACTTGTCCGCTCCAATCATCTGCATATAATTGCGAAGAGTCGGATCGGTATCCTTGAAGCCGTTCAGTATCGCAACGGATACCGGGAAGAAGCACACGATCCAGACCAGAATCAGCTTGGGCAGAATCCCGTAGCCGAGCCAAATGGTTAGAATCGGACCGATAGCAATGACCGGCACGTTCTGCGACACCACAAGCAGCGGATAAACCGCCTTTCGGATCAAAGGAATAAGATGAAGAATAGCCGCGAGAATAAATCCCGCCAGGGCACCTCCGACAAAGCCGATAAGCGCCAGCTCAATCGTAGCCGAAGAATTGTCCATCAATCGCGGCCATACCTCAACCATCTCATTAACAATAGTGGTTGGCGAAGGCAGCTGCCATTCGGGTACAAGACCGCCGTCAACCGATAGCTGCCATACAGCGAAAAGAATGATGACGAGCAGCAGAGAAGGCCAAATCGCGTTAAGCCCCTTCCAGCCCCTATTGCCCATCCGGATACTTCTCCAGCAGCCGTCCCATTGATGCCCCGTTAGCCGGGTTGAAGTATACCTTTACTTGCGAGATAACCGATGGACAACCCATCTCGGTCATCGCTTCATTCATCGTCTGAACGATTTGAAACAGCTGCGGCAGCTCACCTTCCATTGTAGTCTCCAGCGGTGCCACACGATAAGGAACACCTGATGCCTTAATGATCTCGATTGCACGGTCTACATACGGAATAACACTTTCACCGTTAGGTGTTGTCGGCAATATTTGAATACTTACAAGCGCGTTAGCCATAATCGTCTGCTCCTCTATTTACGATTTTCTTCCTGTCTCCCTCAATAATCCTTCACTTAGGCTTGCGGCAAAAATTCATTCGTGAACGCTTGGTCTGCGTCCAGCTCTTTCTCCAGCAGCTTATGGTCAAACATCCACTGTGAATAGTTCACCCAGACATCCTTCTTCTGCATTCCCCATTGTGAAGCATCGTCCGTATATTTCGGACTAAGCCATTTCTGACTTGCCCTCACCAGGTCAGCATTAAGATCCGGCTCTGCCTTAATCAGCACCTCAGCCGCATCCTCCGGATGGTCAATCGCAAACTGATAGCCTTTCGCTGCGCCGGCCACAAATGCTTTCACAAGCTCCGGCTTCTCGGCGATCATCTTCTCGCTTGTCTCCAGCAGCGGCGTATAGTAGTCCAGCTTGTCACTGTAATCGGTCAAATAAACCATATTGAGCTTCTCGCCGCGCAGCTCAGCTTCAACGCCTGTCCAAGCGTAGTAGATCCAGGCAAAATCGATATCTCGTTTCACGGCCGTGAAGAAATCCGTGTCGCCGATGCTGAGCATTTTCACCTTGGAAACATCCGCATTCTCCTCCTGCATCAGCGACCCAATCACTGCTTCTTCTACCGGTGCTCCCCAGCCGCCGTATGTTTTGCCTTCGAACTTCTTCGGCGAATCAATTCCTTTGGCAGCAGGTGAGGCAAAGCCTGATGTATTGTGCTGAATGACCGCTGCAACCGACACGAGCGGTACGCCGGCAATCCGGGCCATAGTGAGCGATTCCTGATAACCGACGCCAAATTCCGCTCCGCCGGAAGCTACCATTTTATCCGCACCGTCCTGGCCTGGTTGAATGATTTCCACATCGAGGCCCTGTTCCTTGAAATACCCTTTGTCCCGAGCGACATAGAGGCCGGTATGATTCGTATTAGGCGTCCAGTCCAAAACGACCTTCACCTTGGTCAACGGTTGATCAGCATTAGCATCATTATTAGCCGTATCATTCCCCGTGTTTTTGTTGTTGTTGTTCGAACCGCATGCAGCAAGCAGCATGACTACGGCCAGCATGGCCGCAAGCGCTGCGAACCCTCTCTTTGTACCTGTGTTCATCTGTTTCTCCCTCTCTCTGATTGACTATGACGCTTGCTATTATGGCCGGACTACCTTCTTCTGAACAATAATAAAAAGGCCCCCCGAATCCGGAGGACCATACATTTCGTCAGCATTTATTACAGATCTGCCTCTATCCTGCTTCAACAGGAGACATACCTATATAACAATTCCTACGCTGGCATTATCCAGATCAGGTATAAGGGTCGGAATTTTCTTAGGAATTCCCTCTCAGCTAGCCTCAACCAGCTCCCCGGTGCTATTCACTTACGTCAATAAACCCCATTATACCTTTTCTGCCCGAAAAAGCCAGCTTTCCTTTTAGACAAACGCCGTTTTTGCCGCTATTAGGTTGTTGTCCTTATAGCCATGTGATTGGCATGAATAGTATATAGTCGAGTGCATATCCGCTAATAACGAGAGGAATGAACCGGGGTGAAAAGACGTCACAAATCAGGTAAAAAGCATAAAAGACCAGCCAAATTAAAAACAAGAAAACGGAAATCACGCTCCCGATCCAGATCCTCCAGCAGACGGGGCGCTAAACGGCTTACAAACAAAAAAAAACGCCGGTCGGCTTCTAAACACCGTTCACGCCATATTCCGCCGGCAGCTATAGAAGCTCCTCCTCCAATCGAGATTTCTTCCATGGAGCCTGGTGTCAACATCGTAGGATTCATACATGCAGAAATGGGAATTGGAGAATCCTCACGGCTTGCGGCAAAAGCAATCGAGGCGGCTTCTATTCCTTTCGGGCTTATTAATTTTCCGCTTGCGGTTAGCTCCAGAATGTCGGACTTCAGCTGGTCGCACAAAATGCTTGAGAAAGCGCAGTACAAGACGAACATCTTTCATATGAATGCCGATTTTATGCGTACTGCCCACGAACATTTTGGCGAGGAGTTGTTCAGCAACCGATACAATATCGGTTATTGGCATTGGGAGCTTCCCGAGTTTCCGGAGGAACACATGGAAGGCTTTAATCATGTCAATGAGGTATGGGTATGCAGCAAATTCGTTGAGGCCTCCGTCACAAAGCGATCAGCTGTACCCGTCATAACAATTCCGCACTGCATCCAGGTGCAAGTAGCACCTCATATCAATCGCTCCTCGTTTAGCCTGCCGGAGAATCGTTTTTTGTTTCTCATGATGTATGATATGCAAAGCTCGACGCTCCGCAAAAATCCAGAAGGGGCAATCGAAGCTTTTAAGCGGGCGTTTGTAAAGAATGATACGAGCGTTGGTCTAGTATTAAAAGTAAACAATCCGGATTACCGGCCCAATGAACTGGCCGAGCTCAGACAGATCGTCGAGGAGCACAGCAATATGTATTTGATCGATACGGCATTATCGAGGTTCGAAGTCAATGCCTTGCTGCAATGCACCGACTGCTATGTCTCCCTGCATCGCGCCGAGGGCTTTGGTTTAGGATTGGCGGAAGCCATGTACTTAGGCAAGCCGGTCATTGCAACCAATTGGTCGGGCAATACAGAATTTATGAACGCTGCCAATTCTTGTCCGGTAAACTATCAGTTCGTCAACGTCGGGCAAGACAGCGGACCATACAAAAGCCATCAAATCTGGGCGGAACCCGATGTGCAGCACGCAGCCGATTACATGCTTCGCCTGTCTTCAGATGCAAGCTGGCGCGGCATGATTGCAGCGAACGGTATGCGTACCATTCATCATGAGTTCTCTCCGGCAGTTATCGGTCAAAAAATAAAAGACCGGTTAAAAGAGCTGGCCTTGATCTGATAAAACAAACGAGGACAGACCCGTTATCGGAATTTCCCGATCGGGTCTTGCCCTTGTCATAACAGCTCCTGCCGCCAATAATTCAATAAATCCTTCATCGTTTGCTCGAACGGAATTTCCGGCTTCCATCCGGTTTGCTTATGAAATTTGGAGTAGTCCCCAACAAGCACCTTGACATCCGATGGCCTTAGTCTGGTCTTGTCTTCTTCAATGGTAATCTGCACCGTACTAAAGCCAAGCAGTGTTTGCAGCACCTCGCGGATCTCGCGGCATTCTCCGGAAGCAACATTATACAGTTCTCCAGCTTCACAATGTTCCAAAGACATGCGGTAGGCTCTTACGACATCGCGTACATCGGTAAAGTCTCTTTTGGCATCCAGATTGCCCACATACAACACGGGCGGCTTCAATCCCTTTTCAATCTCTGCAATTTGCTTGGCAAAATTCGAGCTTACAAATTGTTCGCCCCTGCGGGGACCGGTGTGATTGAAAGTCCGTGTTCGAATAATATGCTGGCCGTACGTTTTGTAATATTGATAACCCAAATAGTTCTGGGCAATTTTGCTGACCGCATAAGGGCTTATCGGGCGAAGCGGATTGGACTCCTTCACCGGCACTTCATTTTCTTCCACCTGCCCGTATTCCTCGCCTGAACAGGCAATAAGCACTTTAGGGGACAGTCCCAGCGTTCTGACTGCTTCCAGCAGATGAATCTGTCCCAGAATGTTATTTGTCATCGTCTCGCCGGGAGAATCCCATGACACGGGGACAAAGCTTTGTGCCGCAAGATGAAAAATATAATCTGGCCGAACCTCGCTTATGATCCTCTCTACCGCCTGCTGATCCATTAACTCGCATTCATACAGGTGTATATCCGGCAGCAGATGGCGAATATGATGCAGCGAGCTGTGATCCCGAATCGTTCCCGCCACCTCAATTCGCTGATCAAGCAGATGTTCGGCAAGATGACTGCCTACGAATCCGTTTATTCCTGTAATTAAGGCTTTCATGATTGCAAGCCTTCCTGATCGGCAGTGAGCGCAGCAATGGCGTTCTTGACGTTTTGTTCGTCCGATTTGCGGCAAATAAGCAGGCCTTCCTCCGTTGATACGATGATCAGATCCTCAACGCCAATTGCGACAACCTGCTGCTGCTCCGTATAGATAATACTATTGCGTACGGCTAACGGATAAACGGGTCCCTGCAGTAAATTCCCATCATCATCCGTATGAAAGATTCTCTCAAGCGAAGTCCAGGTGCCCACATCATCCCAAATGAATTCAATAGGGATCGTATACAATCGTTCCAGTTTTTCTACTAATGCATAATCAATAGACAGCTTTGGCAGCTGTGCATACGAAAGCCTGAATTCCTCATCCTTATGCTCGAAAATCGACCACATCTGAGGCTGATACTTCAGCATATAGGTCGCGATGGTTGAAGGCTTCCATATAAAAATACCGCTGTTCCAATACATATTCGGCAGTTCGATAAGCTTTTCTGCTTTTTCTTTCGTCGGCTTCTCTATAAAAGCCTTTACTTCTTTTATGCGTTCCCCATACTTGCTCGCATGCTCTTCATTATCTAATGCTTCAATATAACCGTACCCCGTCTCAGCTCTAGTTGGTACGATTCCAAGCGTAACAACAACCCCGTCTGTCTTCGCCGCCTGCTCTGCTGCCCGAAGCGTCTCCATCAATTGTTCCGTCTCAGGAATATATTGATCGGAAGGAGCTGTGATAAGCACCTCATCCCGCTCCAGCCGCATAAAAAAGCTGGCAGTCAGTGCAATGCTGGGTGCCGTGTCTCTTTGCTCCGGCTCAATAATGATATTATCTTTTCTCAGTTCGGGAAGCTGTGCTTTAACGATAGGCAAATAGTTTTCACTGACAGCGACGTAAACCTTCTCTTCCGGCAAGCAGGAACGGAATCGTGCATAGGTTTGCTGAAGCATGGTAGCCTCTTCAGAGGCTAGTGTTAAGAATTGCTTCGGCTTTGCGGCCGTGCTTCTTGGCCAGAAACGCGTTCCTTTTCCTCCTGCCATAATAACTGCGATCATCGTGATTCACCTCGAAACGGCAACATTCCAACTATTAAATATACTCTTGTATTCAAGCCGGAGCTCCTTCCTTAACCGGTGCCGGATTGATAACTTACATATCTATAACCTATGCTTTAATAGAGTAATCCTAATGGACGAATAGCCTGTACTTGAAATAAATGAGGCAAATGACGCTGCTGTATGTAAAATAGACAATCGTTCACGGCATCTGCCGTTGTCTCTAACAATCTCAGTTCATATGATTAAGTATACCAAATGTAAGGAGATGATTAGATATGGGAGAAACAGGTTTGACAGGTCTAACAGGATTGACGGGTGCTACAGGTCCTACGGGTCCTACGGGTCCTACTGGTCCTACCGGCCCTACTGGCGCTACAGGTGCTACAGGTGCTACGGGTCCTGCTGGTCCGGGAGCTGCAGTATTTGGTGAAAACGGAGGGATTGACGCCCTTGGAGCTCTCGGTATCCTTCCAGGTGCCCCATTTGTTCCAGAGGAAGTCATTGATGTAGATGTGACTATTACTTCGGCAGCAGCCAACAAAGCTAAGATTGATGGGGTCGTTGATGTATTAATAGAGGGTACAATTGCTGCAGCAGGAACCAACCCTACAATTACAGTAGATCTGTTGCGTGATGGTGTTAGTATAGCCACTGTTACGAGTACGTCCACTTTGGTTCTAGATGTGCTCGGCGTTATTGATCTCGAAGTCGTGATCCCAATCACTTATTTCGACAGCGCGCTTACTGTAGGCGTTCATAATTACTCGCTTGAAGTATCCGTTAACGCGACTGCTATCGCAGTTACAGGCCTTACTGCTTCTGTTCAATACTCCTCGCTCGCAATCTCTGTCGGCGTCTAATCAAGCCAAACAGCCTTCCCATAACGGGAAGGCTGTTTCCTTTTACAGCTATCATTTAATAGCAAATTCTCCCTTTACGATCGCATTGGCAAGATGACCAAAATCAATCGCAACCTTCCCCGTCACTCGGGCAAGCTCTTCCGTTATAAGCACGGCGGCAATTCCCGCGGAGACGAGAGCAATGTCGAAATCATATTGCCTTGCAGCCTGAATAACCCTGGCCGCATCCTGCGCGCCATTCACGGGAGAGATAATTCCCGCTACAGCAATGCCATGACCCGCCAGGACAGCAGACAGCGGCTCTGCCATATTGCCGATGACCAGAACACGCCGGTTATGAAGAATGGGAAGCAAGTACCCCGCTTGGCATAAACGATAATTGACAAGCGAATCGGTCCACAGCTTTCCGGCATATGGAATGTTGTAAGCACGGAAGACAGGGCCGACAAGCAGCTGATAATTCGGCATTCTAGTTCGGGGAACACCTACAATATCCGCTCTTTGTACAGCTTCCGCCAGACGGCCTCTAATCTCCAGATCCGGCACATTCACACCGGCATATTGCAGAAATTTGCCTTCCCGCATTACCGTTTCAATCGGCAAAACAACTTCCTGCGCCAAGGTAAGAAGCTCTCCATCCCCCAAACGGACAAGAGACAATGGCCGCTGCTCCTCAAGTGCTCGAAGGATAGCATCCTGTATCTGTTCAACAAGCAGCAACGGAACTGCATGCTCCTTATACCTATTAACCCCGGCGGCTATGATCTCGCGAACGGATATGTCCGGCAGCATCTGATCAGGCGGAAGGAGTTGATCAATCCATTCTTCACCGCCGGCATATTTGCCTTCTTGAAATCCCTTGGCATAACCCGCCTGAAAGGCTGAATCTCGAACGGTCTCCGTTTGCGCCTGCTCTTTTTCCGCAGCAAGATCTTGTAACTCCGGAATAACCTCGACAGGGCTTGCCGGGGATTGCAGCCCAGATAAAGGCTTCTTGATGCGGCGCTTTTTCCCGCTCCGTCTTTTGCGTTTCCTTAGTCTGTCGGCGGCCTGTCGTTTACGGGACGTCCGGATTCGCATGATATTCCCCCTTGTGTTCCTCTTCTAAGATGACGAGGGGATCTATTCCCCATTTATTCATAAACAACTGCCTGTTTCGGGCAAGAAGACTTTCAATATCTTCCCGTGCATAGCCGCCAAATGAGGCACTCCCGTGATGGTATACAAATACATCCTTTGCGATCGCTACCTGAGCCCCCGCCCATCGTATGCGCAGACAGTAGTCGTCATCCTCGAAATGGCCCGGCGAGAAACGCTCATCCAGCATGCCAATCTGCTGCATCATTTGGCGGGAGAACAACATGCAGAAACCAATAATCCGATTCACCGGCTCCCATTGTCCATCCTGTTCTGCTCTTAATTTTGCTGCAAACTCATCGTACCGGCCATCTAAGGTGATCTGCTGCTTGCCGCTGGCATAATTGGTCATCGGCCCGATAATCCCCATATTGCTGACGGTATCGTAGGTACGATTCAGCCTATACAGCCATTCGGCAGTGACCAGCACATCATTATTGAGCAGCAGCAGCCGATCTCCCCTAGCCAGCCTTAATCCCCAGTTACAGGCAACGGGAAAGCCCGTGTTCTCAGGCAAAGAGATCGTGATGATTTGCTGTTGCTTCAAATAATCCAGTGTCCCATCGGTTGAGCCGTTATCTACGACGATCAGCTCATAATCTTCCTTCGTATGTTTTCGGATCGAATCGATCGTACTCTGCAACAGGGCATGCGCGTTATACGTGGGAATAATGATGCTCGTTAACATCTGTCACACAATCCCTTCTTCGCAATCGATCACCGTACTTCAAACGCGGACTCTCCTCCTTCATTGCCCAGCCAAGCGCTTCCAAATGATCGCCCATAATCAGCTTAGAGATCGGATTGCTGGCGCCAATATTGTCCTTCCGGTGCCGATTTGCCGAGAACACATTAATACTTCCGCCCATACCGATCCGCAGTCCTTTGTTCAAAGCAATCGCTTGCGCTTTAGGGGGAACCGCCAAATTAGACGTCCCTATGACCTCTATCGCCTTGCGCGTTAAAGCATGCGGTACAGCCGTAATTGAATTCATCGATAGATCATGTCGCAGATTGGCACGATTCAGGAAATCCTTTACAATCGTCACCTCATCCCAGGCCGAGAACAAGCCCACATAACGGGAGAGATCATTCAGGGCAACATCCACGCCGCGACTTGCAGCCATTACGAAAGAGACAAGCTGTTCAGCGGCAACCGGAATATCCGCATCAATAAATAGCACAATGTCTGCTGTCGTTACCTTCGCACCGATTGCTCTTCCAACATCATGGCCAAGCGCTTCGTTATAATGGAGAATAATCGCTTTGTCGCTTGTTCTTGCCATATTTAAACTTGAATCCGTTGATCCATTCACGACAACGATGACCTCGTGAAGCGGCATCCGTTCAAGCTCGCGAATGGCTGACGCTATGGATTGCTCCTCGTTCATCGCCATCACTACCGCAGCAACTTTCTTATCCGTAGGTAGCAGCACCCAATCTGGCTTTTGCACGTTTGGCTTAGTTGAGAAATAGCCTTCTATGAAAGCCTTCATTATCGTCAGATACTTGCCCCCAGTTGCTGCCTTGTGTATCCATAGACTCTCCTTCGACCATTGCTCTTGAACATGCTGCAGCGCATCTGCACCCTCCCCTGACGAAGAGCCAAGTGCGGCCTTTCCGCCAAGCCTCCAAGCCAACATGGATGAAAGCTTCGCGTCTTTGCTGGCAACGGAATTCTTACGGCTTCTGGCTAATTTGCGATGCGGTCGGATTTTTTTGGTTCCAGCCCTTAATGAACGATACCGCTTACGCTTCGGCTTTGATCCTGTTGTTTTTGACTTGGTCATTTTTTTGTTCTTGGCGAGGGTTCTCACAGCTGACACCTCGTTATCTTTAGAGTGGTATTACTATAAATGTAGGCTAATAGGATTCATCATCTGTCTACTTGTGACATTTTATGTGCGGACAATAGGATCGTAACGGCTTATGTACAGCAACCCGCTTCAGAAATGTGTATTTCAACTTGTCTGTTTGTCCCTGACCTCTTTCAATGGCAACACATAAACTATCTCAACTCTTTGTGTTTCTAAAAAGAAAGAAGAGGAGGACAAACAATGAAAATCCTCATTTGGTCCCTTCATTTCTCTATAGGCGGCGGTATGAGATTACTTCATAACCTGACAGCCGCGTTAGCTGGGCAGCCTGAAATCAAACGCATAAGGCTGGTTGTTTCTCCGGGATTTCCCATACAGAGCATCCTATAAGTGATCAAGCCTGCGCGCACGCAGCAATTCCAACCGACTAACCTCCCGACGGTCTGTACTTTTCACGATACGACGGTACTCGATTATGCACCATCATCTATCCTTCAAATACATTTCCTCACAAAAATCACAATAATTCATTAATAGCTTTCTCCAAATTTGCGGACAGAAAAAAATATCCGTTAGTATTAACCGGATATTCAACAGAATTGACGCGTTATTACGGCAGATCCATTCCATAGCATTAAGTCAATCGCTCGATAATCGAAGAATAATCCTCCGCTACATGATGCCAGCTTCTTTGAAGAAGATTGCCTAGCGCAGCCTTTTGCACGGAAGCAACGGATTTTCCGTTGACCATCAGTCGATCTATGGCACTAGACATTTCCAACGGGTCAAGGGGATCGAAGGTAGCAAAATTGCTCATATCTGCAAGGACTTCTTGCACAACCGCAAGACGGCCAAAGGATACCGGCGTATCCATAAGCAAGGACTCCAGAATAGGAAACGGGCAACTGCCTTCGAATAAGGTAGGAACAATAACACCTTCAGCGTATTTATACAGCGACGGCAAGTGAACGGATGGAATCCTTCCAATAAACAGGATAGACGCTCGAATCTGAGGATCAACAATGGCGTTTAATGCAGCCGTAATTTCCGGTTGACTAGGGCGATTGTCCATCTCATCTGTAAATACAAGCTTAAGCCCGGATGCTCTGCCTTGCGCTGTAAGACGGTAACGATGGAAAGCATCGATAAGCCGATGATGATTTTTATGCAGACGGGCAACCGAAGGAAATGTGATATACGGTCCGATTAAATTATAAATGGAACGGAAAACATTCTCTGGAATGACACCTAATGACAGGTATTCCTCATACGGAGCAGCAAACCTGACCACCTCTGTTTTGTGAACCGGCAATTTCAAGAAGGTTAGCCCTTCATAATTCCGAATGAATTCGGAATTAAATACCACCATGGCAGCCTTTGCTGTTGTTGTCTCGGCCACGGAGTGCACATATTGAAAATGACCCATATCCTGCTGATAGATTTCAGGAAAATGAAGATAGACAAGATCATGTAAACATACGATATACGGTTTGTGTAAATATTGAGCCAAGCCCATGCCTACATAAGGAACGATCCAGGTGTCAGCAGGAACTGTACGGTTGATGACCTCCATACTGTCGGAGTGGTGCAAGTGAATCCGTCCCGGATATTCCGCTGCCAGATTACCGAAGGAACGTTCTATTTCCTTCCAATTTATTTCCGTAGTTGCAATGTGAAGGATATAGCCCTTGCTTAAAGATAAGAGCCCTTCTGTCAGCCGAAAGACAAATCGCCCGATTCCTTCGCCGTCCAGAGACACTTGTGTGACAAAATTCAAAAAGATGCCGATATTCTGTTTGCTTTGCCTCTCAGTCATGACTGGATGTGCAGTCGGCAATCCATTCATCTGAATCCCCATCATGTCTTCCGACATCACCAATTCAGCGATTAAAGCTTGCCTCGAGGCCCCTTGTCTTAAAGATCCAATATTACGGTTTATTCTTTCTGCATCCGGCAGCTTATACAACAAATGCATATAAATACCATGAATGAAATCAAGCTCATGGATGGTAAGCAACGATTGCAGCACATAAGCAGCCGTATTGCTGTCTCCGGATGGTTTTCTTCTGAAAACATTCTCAGCTTCCTCGCTTCGAATAAGCGATGCCACTGCTTCCGCTTTTGACATGCCCGTATCTATATTATTTTTCATCGTATAGAAACCTGCTGAATCCGGTTCCCTCTGCAAAATCTGACGGAACATTTCCCATACGAAATCCTCGCTGTTCAATTGGAAAATCGGGTAAAACCACTCTATAATCCGGCTGCCTTCCATAAGACCGGCCCTTACTCCGGCATTATTCGAACGAAGTCGCAATAAATCCTCTTCAGAAATCTGAGGCGGAGCAGCTATCGGAGACAGAGCAGCAGTTTCCTTTGCTTTCTGCAATCTGCTCCTTTTCTTGCCACGCCGCTTTTTCCTCCCTCTCCTTACCTTCCCGGACAGTTTCTTCAGCTTCGAATGCTTGCGTCGCTTGCCGCGAGCCGTTCGGTTGCGCAAGCCCCGCTTGATCGAACCCTTTTTACGCCTCTTTTTGCGCTTCATACTTGGCCTCCAATCCAACATCTTTCTTAGATAGAGTATTGTCACGGTCTGAAAAAGCAACGGCAGACGCCCTAGCCATCTGGGGATTTCAACCATATTTGCTGAATTAGACGCCTGTCTAGCCGGATTTGAGGCAATTTCTTACCTTCTGAATATGATGTGAGTAGCCCTTTCCTCTTAGCTGTATGCACAGAAGGAGTCGATTGTTTTGTTTCACCATGCCCTGCCTAACAAAACCGTAATTATCGGTGCAGGCGGTCACGCCAAAGTGATTGCAGACATCCTGCGCCATGATCCGCATGTTGAACTGATCGGTTGTATCGGTCATGATCCACAAGCCACTGTCCTTGGTCTGCCGGTTCTTGGAGGTGATGAGCTTCTTCCGGCGCTTTTGGCACAAGGAGTCCTTCACGCTTTTGTTGCGATTGGCAACAATGCCAGACGCCATGCTCTTGCGAAGCATGCTGAAGCTCTCGGCTTCGAGCTTGTGAATGCGATTAGTCCGCGTGCTTATTTGGCTTCCGGTGTTACACTCGGCACAGGAGTTGCTGTTATGCCGGGCAGTGTGATACAGCCGGATACCCGAATCGGCTCATATAGCATCATTAATACAGGAGCAACCGTCGACCATGACGGAAACATTGGCACTGCCTGCCATATTGCACCGGGCTGTCATTTGTCCGGAAATGTCACGGTTGGCGACGAGTCTTTCCTTGGTACCGGCGTATCGGTCATTGACGGCATGCACATCGGAGAAGGCTGCATGATTGGGGCAGGAGCTGCTGTAGTCCGGCCTATACCTTCGTTCTCGCTCGCTGTTGGTGTACCTGCTCTTGTTAAACGGATATTACCCCAGAAATAAGGGAACTCGGAGGGAGGCATAATTGATGGACAGCAAGTTTTATCCGGTTGCCGTTCCCGTATTTAACGGAAATGAAAAGAAATATGTAATGGACTGTATCGATTCTACCTGGATCTCTTCAGCCGGAAAATATATTAACGCATTCGAAGAAAATTTTGCCGCTTATTGCGGCACCAAATATGCGATCTCCTGCAGTAACGGCACCACTGCCCTTCACCTGGCGCTGCTAGCATTTGATGTGGGACCAGGTGACGAGGTCATTGTTCCAACCGTCACCTTTATTGCAACTGCAAATGCGGTGGTCTACTGCGGGGCAACGCCTGTCTTTATCGATTGCGAACCGGAAACCTGGAACCTGGATCCCGGGAAGCTCGAGAGCCTCATCACACCGCGTACCAAAGGCATTATTCCGGTTCATCTGTACGGCCATCCGGCGGATATGGATGCCGTCACCAGCATTGCGCGCAAGCATGGCTTATTCGTTCTGGAGGATGCCGCTGAGGCGCTTGGTGCTGAGTACAAAGGCAAACGAACCGGCTCGCTTGGCGATATTGCAACCTTCAGCCTCTTCGGCAACAAAATCATTACAACCGGCGAAGGCGGCATGATCACAACCAATGATGAACAGCTGGCAAGCAAGATGCGTACGCTTCGCGGCCAAGGCATTGATCCTGTTCGCAAGTACTGGTTCCCGGTAATCGGTTACAATTATCGTCTGACCAATCTTCAGGCAGCCGTTGGCTGTGCCCAACTGGAGAATGTGGATTGGCATATCAGTGAACGGAAGAGAGTCGCCGCACTCTATTATGAGAATCTGAACGATGAGCCTTCAATTACTCTGCCAGTCGAGAAGTCATGGGCGAAAAACGTTTATTGGATGTTCAGCGTGCTCCTGAACGACGCCGATGAAGAGCGGCGGAATGAGATTATGGCCCAGCTTAAGGGTGACGGTATCGAGACGAGACCTTTCTTTTATCCGATGCATGTTCTTCCGCCTTATCTGGGCTTGCAGCCTCATGAGCAATTTCCTCTCGCGAACCGCATTACCGCACAAGGCTTTAACGTTCCTACTTACGGCGGACTGACCGAGCAGGATATTCAGCATATTTGCGGCCGGATTAAAGCACGAGTTCGCGGCGATTAACGTCTTCTATATATAGAAAACAGCCCATCTGCTGATCCTGGCGGGATTTGCAGATGGGTTGTTCTATTTCAATATGCTGTTAAGGCTTCATGATCGAGACAATCTCGTCGAGCAAACGATCAAGTGTCATAGGATCATCGTAGTTGAATTTGCTGTCCAGTGTATAGACATGATTATCTTTTACAGCCGGGATCGACTTCCAGAGACCGCTGCCGGTCAAAGTCGCTTGTCTTGCTGAGGTTTCGTCGCTGCTGTCGGTCAGCAGGAATACATAATCCCCCATATAGTCGGGCAGCACCTCATCTGATACATCGATAAATCTTTCATTGCCGCTAACCAATTTGTCTACGCCTTTGGCAGGGGTAAAGCCCAATTGCCCGAACAGGGTCGTATTCAAGCCCTTATTGCCCATAATGTACATGTCCGCCCCCAACAGAAGCAGCGACGTGGCCGTATCGCCTTCCTCAAGGTTCAGCTTGGCCTTAGTCGCCGCCACCTTCTCATCATACTTCGCGAACCATTCCTCGTACTCTTTGGTCTTACCCAGCAGATCAGCGATATGACCCACGCGTTCTTTGGTCTGGAAAGTTCCGTCAAGTCCAACAACAACCGTTGGAGCAATCTTACTAAGAGCGGCCAGTCCTTCTTCATCCCAGTCATCAAAAATAATCAAATCCGGCTGCAGCTCCAGCACCTTCTCCGAGGAATACGGATAACCAACGTCTGTGATTCCCTCGATCAAATCCGGGTAGGCAATTTGACTTGCGATTACACTCAGAGTAGCACCAGCGGGCTTAACGCCCAGTGCCAGCAAATCGCCTGGATTGCTTCCGACATAGACGATTTTTTGCGGATTAGCCGGAACTTCGACTTCATTGCCTTTATAATCCTTATAAATTTTAGTCGTGCTTGTGCTTGTCTCCCCATTAGCAGCTGTGCTGCTTGGCGAAGGTGCCTCACTTGTTGAATTCTCGTTTGCCGGAGAATTAGCGTTTCCGCAAGCGGCAACAAATAAGGTCAAAAACAGAACACTAATTAAAAGCTTTTTCATGTCTAAACTCCTGTTCGCCTAGTGGCTTTTCATATTTAATAATGATAATCATTATCACAAACAAATTATAGTGAAAATATGTCCTTTCGGCAAGAGGGAAAAATGAAAAAGCTGCCTCCATGACGAGACAGCTCTCTTGATCGCTTATTCCATATCCAAGCTTACATCATAACCCAACTTCTGCAAGTCGATCACCCGGCGCGCTTCCTCCAGATCGCCTGCTACCATCTCGCTGACAAGATCCTTCAAGCTGCTCAACGGCTGCCAGCCCAGCTTGGTACGTGCTTTGGTTGAGTCTCCAATCAGCAGCTCGACCTCGGATGGCCGGTAGAAACGAGGATCTACCTTCACCACGACAGTCTCCTCCGGAAGCTGATAAGCCGGATTACTGCAGGAGACAACATAGCCGTACTCCTCTGCCCCTTGCCCTTCAAAGGCTACCTCAATACCCGCTTCGGCAAAAGCAAGACGGACAAACTCCCTGACTTCCGTCGTTTCTCCGGTTGCAATGACATAATCCTCCGCAGCGTCCTGTTGAAGAATCCGATACATCGCGTCAACATAGTCACGGGCATGGCCCCAGTCACGCTTCGCAGACAGGTTGCCAAGTGCCAGCACATCCTGCATGCCGTGAGCAATCCGGGCAACGGCACGGGTTATTTTCCGAGTGACAAATGTTTCGCCGCGAACCGGACTCTCATGGTTAAATAGAATTCCGTTACAAGCATACATGTTATAGGCTTCCCGGTAGTTAACCGTAATCCAATAGCCGTACAGCTTCGCTACCGCATAGGGGCTGCGGGGATAAAACGGGGTCGTCTCGCTTTGCGGCACCGCCTGGACCAGGCCATACAGCTCAGAAGTAGAAGCCTGATAGATTCTGGTCTTCTCCGTTAATCCAAGAATACGGATTGCTTCCAGCAGCCGTAAAGTTCCGATTCCATCCGCATTAGCCGTATATTCCGGCGAATCGAAGCTGACATGAACATGGCTCATGGCTGCCAAATTATAAATCTCGTCCGGCTGAATATGCTGGACTAATCGAACCAAATTAGTGGAATCCGTCAAATCCCCGTAATGAAGCACAAGCTTCCGCCCGGTTCTATTCGCTTCATCGGCAATACGGTCGATCCGTCCGGTATTAGCAAGTGAACTCCGGCGTCTAAGTCCATGCACGGTATACCCTTTGGCAAGCAGCAGCTCTGCCAGGTACATCCCGTCCTGTCCGGTAATCCCTGTAATGAAGGCGACCTTATTCATGGTTCCCTCCGTCATCATCATATTAAGCAGGTCAGTCCCCTGCTGTCTCCAATATGGTATGACGGGACAATCTGCCTCGGCATCGGACAAAGAACTATTTTCAACCAAAATGAAAAACTGCGCTTAATATAAGTACAATTGCGAGAACTACATACAAAATGAGGGAAATAAGCAATGTTGTCCGTCTGTTCATAACATCGTCCCCTTTAGCATCGATATACGCTTTCATTATATGCGGGCGGGACATTCGCTGAGATTGTACGGCGGTTATTTTTTGTACGTGTTGCTTTCTGCACGAATCAGCAACCCCCTTCCCGCTGTGATATAATGGAAACCTGTGACGTTATTTTTCCAACCGGGAGGGTTTACAACTTATGCTGCTTTCTATTCTGCTTATTTTGGTAGCCATTATCGTGCTGCCTCCAGTTATCTTCTTCAGCTATATGTATGCACTGTCGAAGAAACCAAAGCATTCCATTATCCGTTCGCATCCGTTTCTTGGCTGGCTCCGCTATTTGCTGGAGAAGCTGGGTCCCGAATTCCGCCAATACTGGTTTGATAATGATACGGAAGGCAAACCATTCTCGCGGGCGGATTTTGTCGGCGTTGTGTATGCAGCCAAATACCGGACAGATCTCATCTCCTTTGGCGGCCGCCGTGATTATGAGAAGCCCGGCTTTTATTTGTCCAATGCCATGTTTCCCAAATTAACGAGCGAGCTGAAGATCGATAACCACAACATGCTTCCGGGCAAAAAATATGTCATTACCGATGAAGGTGTCTTTACGCGTCAGGAACAGTTTATCAATGAACAAGTCAGACCCTGGCTCCTTCATGATGATGATGCCCTTATTGTAGGGGAGGATCGTGAACAGCCGTGGAAGCTGAAGGGATTATTTGGCGCTTCGGCGACCTCTTTTGGCGCGGTTGGCGAGAACTACATTCAATCGACCGGCAGCGGAGCCTATATGGCAGGCGGCTCGTGGATTAACACGGGAGAAGGCGGCGTTGCTGATGTCCATCTGGCTACCGGCGTTGATGTCGTATCCCAGATTGGTCCGGGGCTGTACGGCTTCCGGGATGATACGGGCAAATTCTCGATAGAAGCGTTCAAACGCAAAGCGAGTCATTCCAATATCAAAGCCTTTGAGCTGAAATTCCATCAGGGCGCAAAGATCCGCGGCGGACATCTGGAAGGCTCCAAGGTGAATGAAAAGGTTGCGGCGGCCCGTCTCGTTCCAATCGGCAAAACCGTCAACTCTCCGAACCGTTTCGAGTTTTTGACCCGGCCGGAGGAAGCACTGGAGTTCATTCGAACGCTGCAGCAGGAAGGCGGCAAGCCTATCGGGGTCAAGATTGTAGTAGGTGATCCGCAGCGATTGGAGCCTTTCTTCCAGGCGATGATCGACATGGATATTTACCCGGACTTTATTACGGTAGACGGTTCGGAGGGCGGCTCCGGCGCTACCTTCAAAGCAATGGCGGACGGCATGGGGCTCCCTTTATTCGCCGGCTTGCTCATCCTGGATGACACAGCACGCAAATTCGGTATTCGCAACCGCTTCAAAATTTTCGCTTCCGGCAAGCTCATTACTCCGGATAAAGTCGCTATCGCTTTGGCGCTTGGCGCCGATGCCGTCAACTCGGCCCGCGGCTTTATGATGGCGAACGGCTGCATCATGGCGCTCCAATGCCATACCGGCAAATGCCCGGCGGGAGTCACAACAACGGATGATAAGTATCAGGAAGCACTCGCTCCGGAAGAGAAGCAGTGGCGTGTGATGAACTATATACTCCAAATGCGGGAAGGTCTCTTCTCCCTCGCCGCTGCATGCGGGCTTAACAGCCCGCGTGAATTCCGCCGGGAGCATGTGGTGTTTATGACCGACAACGGTCACACAGACCGCGTGGTTGATCTATATCCGTATCCGGAACCGGTATAACGGCAAAATGGTTGTTCCAATTAGGGGTCTGCTCGACGGAGAGACAGCTCGCAAAAAAGCGTTGCAGAGGGCTAGCTCTGCAACGCTTTTTTAATGTTGATCTCTGGCTGCTATTTTCAGCAAATTGTGGTCAAGCAAGAGGCAAGAGTCGCCGCCTGGCCTCCAGTCTAACTATGGCCCCTCGTAATTCCCGTACGTTGGATTTCCTCCAGCGAAATCAGGTTATATGAAAGGCCTGCGGGAGCCACGCTGGATTTTCTCCAATAAAAATACGGGAATTGGCCCCTTTTTTCTAAATTATGCTGATTTTACTGCAGGCAATCCATTGTAGATCGAGTATCCGGGCAACAAGCCTCGTTATACTGTACGGAATCCAACGTAGCACTACCAACGAATGGCCTTTGGAACAGCTCCTTTGCCCATTTTGTAATAATGATAGCTCTCATCCTCAATCTCAATCTTCCGTTTAAACACAAAACCGTTCTTTTCAATCACCCGCATAGAGGCCATATTGCGAATATGGGCCAGCGCAATCAAGCTATCGATTGTCGTATACGGGAACAGATATTGAATCATGCCTTGCACGGCTTGTGTCGTATAGCCTTTATTCCGGTGCCGGCCGGAGATGGCATACATCACTTCCCGCTCCGGGACAGGCAGTTCCTCTTTGATCCCCGTACAACACCAACCGATAAACTGCCCAGTAGATCTCTCGATTATTGCCAATCTCAACCTCAGATCGCCAACATCTCCGCCTTCGGTTACCGCCTTGATGAACTGTTGGTTCTCCCTAAGCTCATACTGGAAAAACCACTCTTCCCGCTGCTCCTTGGATACATTCCAGCCCGGCAGAAATTCATAAATCTCCGGCTGCCAGGTGAGCGCATGCAAGCTTTCCAAGTCTTCAATCGCATATTCCCGCAAATAAATATTCCCGCAATCAATCCTGATCTTGCTCATTGTATCCCCTCCTTCTGCTCTGCATCATCCTTTTTCCCACTATATCAAGCCGCCGCAACGTTTACAGCACCCTGTTTTCTTAAAAATAAACTTTCCCGTTCGAATTAAGGGTTGCAAATCCACTTGCTCCGCCTTAAAATGAACATATACGAACTTAAATAAACTTATTTAAACAAAATATCCGAACAATGGAGGCTATTTAATCATGGAAATCCGTTACGCTTCGCATCCGCAAGAGGTAAAAGCTTTTGACACTACTCGTCTTCGTCAAGAGTTCCTGCTCGAAACACTCTTCGTTCAAGACCAGCTGACTCTTACTTACTCACATGTGGACCGCTTTATCATTGGCGGCGCTGTACCTGTAAGCCAAGCTGTAAAGCTTGAAGCAGATACAAAAACAATGGGTGCTGCAACGTTCCTTGAGCGCCGCGAGATCGGCATTATCAACGTTGGCGGCCGCGGTACGGTAACCGTTGACGGCACAGCTTATGATATGGAAAACAAAGACTGCCTCTACATCGGACTCGGCGCAGCGGAGGTTGTATTCACAAGTACGGACTCGGCTAACCCGGCGAAGTTCTACTTGAATTCGACACCTGCCCACAAAAACTACCCGACGGTTAAAGCCTCGATCAGCGAAGCATCCCCGAACCATCTGGGTGCTCTTACAACAAACAACGAGCGTACGATCTACCGTTATATCCATACCGGCGGTATTCAAAGCTGTCAGCTGGTTATGGGTCTTACGATGCTGAAGCCGGGCAGCAATTGGAACACAATGCCTTGCCATACGCATAACCGCCGCTCGGAAGTTTACCTGTACTTCGATATGCAAGAAGACGGCAATGTCTTCCACTTCATGGGCGAGCCGCAAGAAACACGCCATCTGGTTGTACGCAACGAGCAAGCGATCTTGTCGCCAAGCTGGTCTATTCACAGCGGCGTAGGCACTAGCGCATATACATTCATCTGGGGCATGGCCGGCGAGAACCAAATCTTCGAAGATATGGACGCTGTAGCACCTCAAGATTTGAAATAATAATGAATGCTATTCGAAGGCATGAACTGATTATGGAAGCCCTGCTGGCGAGCCGCGAAGTTACCGTTCAGGAGTTAAGCGAACGACTGAATGTAACAGGCAAAACAATCCGCGAGGATCTGGCAAGGCTTGAGGAAAAAGGACTGCTCCTCCGTATTCACGGAGGAGCAGTCCTTGCCCAAACGGGCCAGCTTGGCATCTTATCTCAGCAAGAGCCGCTTGTTCGGCATGCTTCAGAGAAGTCAGAGATTGCAGAGCTGGCGCTTTCTTTTATTGAAAGCGGCGACATTATTGCGCTGGATGGCGGCAGTACGACACTTGAGATTGCGAAGAGGCTTCGCAATCAGCCCCTTACCGTCGTAACGAATGACGTGCATATTATCGCCGAGCTCTCTCGTAAGGATGAAATTCAACTGGTTGTACCGGGAGGCTACCGCGTTCGCAATATGCTGGCAGGCGCTGAAGCCGAAGCTTATGTCCGGAAGCTGAACATTAAGAAAGCATTTCTGTCTGCAACCGGTGTTCATGCGGAATTTGGCTTTACGATCTATACAGGTGATTTGACCGCATTCAAAAGATCCCTTCTCGATAGTGCTCAAACCTCCTATGTGGTTGTGGATCATCACAAATTTGGACAAGGCGCGTTGTTTACCTTTGCAGACTTTCAAGAAATCACAACCATTATTACCGACTCCGGGATATCATCGGATACGGCTGAGCAATACCGGCAGGCCGGTGCAAATCTCGCGATTTACGAAAGGATGAATTAATCGATGTTATTTGATCTGACAGGCAAAACAGCAGTTGTAACCGGTACATCCGGCGGTCTTGGCCAAGCTATGGCGCTTGGACTAGCTGAAGCAGGCGCGTCCATTGTAGCGATTTCTTCTTCCAACAGCAATGCTACTGTCGCTGCCATTCGCGAGATTGGCGGACAAGCGGAGGAAATTTCGGCCGATCTGAGCAATGCGGATATTCTGGAAGATGTATTTAATCAAGCTAGCGGATTTTTTGGCAAAGTGGATATACTCGTGAACAACGCAGGTATTATCCGCCGTACGCCGGCGGCTGATCATTCCGCTAAAGACTGGTATGATGTCATCGATCTGAACCTGAATTCGGTCTTCTTCCTCAGCCAGCTGGCTGGCCGTCATATGCTGGAGCGCGGCAGCGGCAAAATCATCAATATCGCATCGATGCTCAGCTATCAAGGCGGTATTAACGTACCTGGCTACACGGCGAGCAAGCATGCGGTAGCCGGCATAACAAAGGCGCTTGCTAATGAATGGGCTGGCCGCGGTGTTAATGTCAACGCTATTGCACCAGGCTACATGACAACCAACAATACGGCTCCAATCCTGAAGGATGAAGCCCGTACGAATGCCATCACCGAACGGATTCCAGCGGGACGCTGGGGTACGCCTGATGACCTGAAGGGACCGGTTGTATTCCTCGCCTCCACTGCTTCCGACTACTTGAGCGGCCATGTCCTCAATGTAGACGGCGGCTGGATGGGACGATAAACGCAAACAAAAACGCTCCAGCCGCGGAGCGTTTTTGTTTTTGCGTGATTTTAACTTTGTCCATCATAAAGGAATTCAATGCGATCAATCAGTTCCCTGACACTCCGCTCATCTGCAGCAAAATGCCGGACATCTTCTCCAAGCATTTGATCTGCTTCAGCCCGCGAAATGGTTATTTCCAGGGCTCCGCGCTCCTTCGTGCTAATGTTAGGATCGACTCTATAGGTGATATGATCTACATTATCTATTAAACTCAGCAGAAGGATGGAATTCCGATAAAATACATCTAAGCTCGTTAGCTTGTTAGCATCAATGGCAGTATAGTTAATGGTCACACCATAAGGCTCTGCTGTCGTCTGCAGCTCCATCCCCTTGCCTTCCAAGCCAGGCGGCTTCGGCAAACCGCCTATAAGTCCTCCGACTTTAGAAGCATTGCCCACATATAGCGTTTTGTTATCCATCAATTTGTCCAAGTCATAAATCAGGTCATCCCCGGAATCCGTTGATTGCAAAGACAACGGCAATTGCTGCATTGGCTTCGGATTAGCTGTAAATCCGGTAACCAGTACCGCAACAACGAGCAAGGAAACAATAATTACCCAAGAGGAATGCTTGCGGTAAGCCAGAATATTCGTAATTCTGGCCTTCACGTCACTTTCTCCAAAAGCCAGCGGTCCCCCCATTCGCCAATTGCTGCTGTTCATGGAAATAGACAGCAAGGTGGAGGCGTAGCTTCTTTTCATTCCCTCCCCCATCTTCCCTACCACCTGTTCATCACAGGACATCTCCATGTCTTTGCTCATCAGCTTGTAAGACAGCCACATCATCGGATTAAACCAGTGAACAATCAGCAAGAAATAAGCAGCAGGCTTGATCAGATAGTCACCTCTTCTGATATGTGTCCGTTCATGCTCAATAATACAAGTCAGATCTTCCTTGCTCAGTCCTGTCGGAATATATATTCTTGGCTTCAACAAGCCAAACACAAACGGTGTGCGAATTTGATCCGTTTCAAATATACGGTCCCGGACAAGAGTTGCCGTACGAAGTCTGCTCCACAATCTCATATACATCATAATGCTGTACAGCAAGAGAACCGCAACGCCCATTAACCAGACCATACTTCCCATCCACAAAATGATCTGCATCGGATTTATGCTGGACATCGGTGTGGCGGACGGAAATATAACGATGTCGCGCAGACTGTTTAAGCCGACGTCCAATACCGGATTCTTCTGCAGCCCGATATCCTGCGGGACATATTCCATATAGCCTGCATGCGAATGATTCTGAGGCCGCACCAGCTGCAAGAGGCTGAAGCCTGATGTAAAGCTGAACGGAATGACCAGTCTTATCGCCACCGCCAACCATAAAAGATAGGAATATCGTTTAGGTGCGCGCTTAAGCAGCCATCTGGCTGCAACGACAGCCAATGCCACATAACTTGCGGTAATGCTCATATTAACGATTGTAATAAAGAGGCCCGTCATTGTGTCGACTCCTCAATAATTTGCTTCAGCTCCTCTGCTTCCTTCCTGGACAGCTTCTTTCCGCCAAGAAAAGCCGTGAGAAACTGCGGCAAGGACCCGTCGAACGCTTTCTCGACTACCGTTTGACTTTCGTATTGCTGGGCATCAGCTTTCTTAACAAGGGATGTAACTACAGCCTGCTCATTCTGCAGAATCCCCCGCTCGCACAGCTTTCTGAGGACCGTATAAGTAGTCGATTTGCTCCAGCCCAGCTTCGATTTGCTCAGCTTAACCAGCTCCGTTGAATTAACCGGTTCATAATCCCAGATCAGACATGCAAATTTGTATTCCGCATCAAATAACTTATAGGTTTCCAATCCATTCTCCCTCCCCAAGAGGTTTATCTGAATAAACCTTATATAAGGAGTTTATTGGAGTAAACCTCCAATGTCAAGCTTAAGTCATTTTATTGATAATCGCCTAATACAAAAAAATGTTGACTAACAGGTAAGATTTAAACTAAAATGAAAAAAACGTGAATAAGGCGATGGAGTTCGCCATTAACCGCCTGCGGGCTAATGACTCCTACCAATGTGTTTTTTGCATTGGTAGGAGTCTATTTTTTTGCCCTTATTCACCTTTTAAAATTAACGTTTGAGGAGAAGATGGAGTTGAACATTCAATCTAGGGCACAACATTTTGCCGAGAAAATCATGCATGTTGCTTTACTTGCATCATTACTAAAATGGATTTTTTATGGCGGGCTTGTCGGAATCCTGTCAGGCAGCGCTTCGGCATTGTTCCTTGCCGGTCTGGACTATGCTACACAGCAGCGCTTGAATCATTCATGGCTATTATTCCTGCTCCCCTTTGGGGGAGCGTTAATGAGTTTTTTATATTTGAAATACGGCAAGAATGCCGGAAAGGGAAATAATCTGATCCTGGAACAAATCCAGCAAGGTCAGGAAACCATTCCTTTCAGAATGGCGCCGCTCGTCCTGCTGGGCACCCTTCTGACCCATCTTTTTGGCGGTTCAGCAGGCCGGGAAGGAACAGCAGTTCAAATGGGAGGAAGCTTCTCCGAGCTGATCGGCAAAGTGTTCAAGGTAGATGCCACCGACCGTAAAATTCTGTTAATGTGCGGAATAAGCAGCGGATTTGGCTCCGTATTTGGAACCCCATTAGCAGGAACAGTCTTTGGCATTGAGGTTATAGCAATAGGGCTTGTTCGTTATCAAGCGATAATTCCCTGCTTTATCGCCAGCTTGGTTGGACATTTGGTTACGACAGCTTGGGGCATTCACCATATCCACTATGAAATTGGCAGTATACCCGGTCTAACCGCAATTGTAATAATAAAAGTGGCCATCGCTTCCGTTATATTCGGTTTAGCGAGTATTATGTTTAGCGAACTTACCCATTGGTTGAAAAAAACATTTGCTAAACTTTTTAAAAATCCCGTTATTAAAACTTTCATCGGCGGGGTTATTGTTATCGCCCTCGTCTATTTGCTTGGTACAAAGGATTATATTGGTCTTGGCATTCCATTGCTGCAGCAATCCTTCGAGCATCCGGTTGCGCCGTTAGCCTTCCTCTGGAAAACCTTATTTACAGCTCTGACTCTTGGGGCCGGGTATCAGGGCGGAGAAGTGACGCCTTTATTTGTCATTGGCGGTACGCTTGGGAATGCGCTTGCCGGCATTTTGCATCTGTCTGCTCCGTTCTTGGCCGGCTTGGGCTTTATTGCCGTATTCAGCGGTGCAACCAATACTCCTATTGCTTGCTTTATCATGGGCATTGAGCTATTTGGTTCAGAAGCTGCCCTATACTTATTTATGGCCTGTATCATCAGTTACCTGTTTTCGGGACATACCGGCATTTATACTTCCCAGCAAATCGGGGTATCCAAGTCTAAGCTGCATCTCATTCCCGAAAACTCCACATTAGCGTCAATAAAAGAAAAAAGGATAAGTAAAATGAGCAAGTAAACAGGTAAAGAGGTAAAAAGGGGATGTCCTATCGTCATTTTCATGACTTATGGGACATCCCCTATGTCTATCCTTATTTCAGACCGCTTGTGCTGATCCCTTCCACGATATGCTTCTGGAAGAAGAAGAATATAGCGAATACTGGCAGCAGGCTAATAATCGACATCGCGAACATAGCCCCCCAGTTAGAAAGTGTTTCGGCATCGAGGTACATCTTCAGCGCCATTGACACGGTATACATTGAAGGTTTGTTCAGGTAAAGCAGCGGACCAATCAGGTCCTCCCAACGCCAGTAGAAGGAGAAGATTGCAGCCGTCGCCATAGCCGGAATGATAAGCGGCAGGATGATGCGATAGAATAGTCTGAACTTTCCGCAGCCGTCAATCGTTGCCGCTTCATCCAGTTCACCTGGAATCGTCCGGATAAATTGCACCATCAGGAAAATAAAGAACGGTGCTCCGAAATAGGCCGGAATAACAATCGGCTTGATTGAATTAAGCCAATGAAGCTTGGAGAACAAAATATATTGCGGTACAAGCGTAACGTCATGCGGCAGCATCAGCGTAACCATCATGATCGCAAACCAGAACTTTTTACCCCGGAAGTTCAGCCGCCCGAACCCAAACGCGACTAATGCGGAAGATAATACCGCCCCGATTGTTGCCAGTACGACCAGGACAAGCGTGTTGTAGATATAGGTCCCGAACGAATGGCCGCCAATGCCGGCCCAGCCATCCGAGTAGTTCGTCCAGATCCAGTGATCCGGAATCAGACTGCCGGAGGTCGTAAAGATCGTCTCGCTTTTCTTGAAGGAGCTCATGAGGAGCCAGATCACGGGATAGATCATCAAGATAGCGCCGCCGGCAGCTGCAATATGATAAATCGGCCATCTCCATTTTTTCGCTATCATGTGCTTACCCCTCCTTCGACTCGTAATGAACCCAGTATTTGGATGACAGGAACAACACTGCGGTTAGAACCGATACGATAATCAGCATAATCCAGGCCATTGCCGATGCCGTACCCATATCGAAGAATTGGAAGCCTTGACGGAACAAATAAAGCGAATACAGCAAGGTGCCGTCCAGCGGACCGCCTGTCCCCTTGGAAATAATATAAGCAGGAACAAACGTCATGAAAGCGCCGATAGTTTGCATAATTGCATTAAACAATATGATCGGTGTCAGCATTGGCACCGTTATTTTAAAGAATCGGTTAAACCCATTTGCACCGTCTACGCTTGCAGCCTCATATAAGCTGGCGGGAATGTTCTTCAGGCCTGCCAGGAAGATCAGCATCGAAGAACCAAACTGCCAAGCCGACAACGTAATGAGCATCCAAAGCGCTGCCATCGGATCGGCAAACCATCTTACCGCATCCAGGCCGACAAATTGAAGCAATCCGTTGATAATGCCTTTATCGCCGTACAGGTTGCGCCACATGATAGATACGGCTACGCTGCCGCCGATAATAGATGGAAGATAGAACAAGGTCCGATACACGCCGACCGCCCTTGAAGCGGTATTAAGCAGCATGGCAACCATAAGAGCGAAGAATAAACGAAGCGGAACTCCGATAAAAACATACAGGAATGTTACTTTGAGCGATTTCCAAAATTTCTTGTCACTCGTAAAGAGATCATGGTAATTATCAAAGCCAATCCAGGAAGGCGTCGTAAACAGATCATAGTCAGTAAACGACAAATAGAGGGAGGCTAAAATCGGAACAAAGGTAAATACCAGAAAGCCGACGACAAACGGGCTGATAAAGGCATAACCCGTTAGATCCTTCTTAAAAGTCACTTTCATTTACACCAACTCCTGCACAAGATTCGCTGCCGCAAGCTGTCTTTTGGTGGCGGGGCTCGTTTCGATCCGGCCCGGTATAAAGGATGGCTGGCCGTAACGGCCAGCCATTCCCTGCCTGTCATCTCTTATTTGTTCTTGGCTAGTATCGCATTGGCTTCCTCGCGGAATTGTTTGGCTGCTTCTTCAGCAGTAAGCTGCTGGAAGTCCATTTGCTCCGCAAGCGAGCTGAACAAGGTAATAATCTCTGCTGCACCGATTGGATCCGGCGGATCCATTTGGGAGCTGTTGTCTTGTGCCCAAGCGACATAATCGAATACTTGCTGCTGAGCTGGCTCAAGCGTAGGCTTGATCGCCTCAATGACTTTGCTGCTGACAGGTACGCCGCGGTCGCCTTTAATCAGCTTGTTCGCTTCAACATCATTGACGAAGAAGTTGATAAAGTCGGCTGCTGCTTCTTTATGCTTGGAGTTCTGAGCGACCGAGAAGTACATGCTTGGCTTCAGATAGAGACCCTTTTCACGATCCGGACCCGGCATATTTGCCATTTCGAGCGGACGGTTCGCGACTTGCTGAATGCCTACGAACTGGTTCGTCCACTGCCAGATCCCCACTTGCTGGCCTTTAACCATCAGGTCATCTTCCAGACCTTTAATCTGTGCTTTCACGTCTGGCGGCGGAGTATCTCCGTCTTTAACAAGCTGCGACAGCGGCTTGAAGAAATCAACGAACAGCTGATCATCTTCATAGCCAAGTGCTGTCCCTTCCGCATTATAGAGATGCTGGCCTTTTGTACGCAGGTAGTAACCGAAGAATACTTCCGGACGGAAGCCGTTATCGAAGTAAAGACCTGCTTCCTTCGCTTTGGAAGCTAATGCAAAGTAGTCATCCCAAGTCCAGTCATCTGCCGGTTTGTCCACGCCCAGCTTCTTCAGAAGCTCAGGATCGTATTGGAAGTTCACAGCATTCACGCCAAGGTTGAAGCCATACAGCTTGTCGCCTATTTTACCGCCGGAGATTGCGTTCTCCGAAATATCTGTTGTGTCAATCTGGTTGTTCAGGTAAGGAGTAAGATCGGCAAGCTGTCCTTTCGAGCCGTATTGTGACAGATAAGAAATATCCATTTGCACAATATCCGGCAGCTCGCTGGCCGCTGCCTCCGGAGCCAGCTTCTTCCAGTAGTCATCAAAGTTAGCATATTCGGATTCGATCTTGATGTTTGGATGAGCAGTCTCATACATTTTGATTACTTCCAGTGTGTAATCATGACGCGGCTGCGAGCCCCACCAAGCAATGCGGAGCGTAATATTTTCCCCTGCATCCGATTTTCCTGCATTTGCTGAAGTGCTTGCATTGGCAGATTGAGTTGCATCTGTTTTGTTGTTACCTCCACTGCCGCATGCTGTAAGAGTCGTAGCCAAGATGAGTGCGATTGCTGCTGATAGCTTCTTTCCCATGTTTCTGGCGCCCCTTTCTCAAACCATGTAAGTGTTTACATTTCCTATCATACAATCAAAAAGGAGGGCTCGGAATCGAATAACCAGTGATTTTTCATCAAAAAACAGACATCTTGTTTATCAGGTTTTCTTGAAATCCGATGGTGACTTGCCTGTATATTTCTTAAACACCTGACTGAAATAATGCGGATTATCACCAAAGCCCAGCTGTTCTGCCAGTTCAAATACTTTAACATCATTGCTTGCTTCGATCAGCTCAAGCGCTTTTTCCATTCGAGTTTTCATGACATAGTTCGAGAATTTATCTCCGGTCTCTTTTTTGAACAGCTTGCCCAAATAGTCCGCATTCATATATAGAATCTCGCTGGCTGCCCATTGCAGGGATAAGGCCGGATTACTCAAATGCTCGCTAACGATATTTATCATCTTCTGAATAATGCCGGAATGCCGGCAGGATTGGATCTTATAGTTCTCCTCGCAAATCCGCTGTGCAGCGTCCTCCACAAAGCATTGCAGCGCCTGAAGGGTGCTGAGACCTTCAATCTTGGCAAGCAGCTGCAAATATTCGTTCATCCGTTGCGGCTCTGCCTGCCGGAGTAATGCAACATACAAAGGAATCACATAGGACTTCGCGGTCAGATCATCCAGCCGAAGCTCCGCCAGAATTCGAAAGGCTTCCTCCAGCTCTCTGCTGGCCTCTTCCCAGTTGCCTGATTTGGCAGCCATGCAGAGCTGGGAATCATCAAATAGAAAAGCCTGCTCCTCCAATTCATTCTGCTGCTGAATATCACGGACGGTAATCAGACTTCCTCCGCCCAAATAGAAGCGGTGATTCAGGCAGCTTCGAGTGTCCATGTACATTTTCCGGGCTTCCGCAAGCTCTCCGGCATCACTGATCGCAATCGTTGTATCCAGCTTGAAATACCCCATAAAGGTCCGTTTCACATCCGCCAATATGCCCAGCAGCTCGCTTTCCGTATACTGATCACGGATCAAGATCAGCAGCTGGCTTCCGATCGTAGTGCTGAGCAGAATAGTAGGCTTGCCGATAATGTCCTCGGCGATGTTTTTCAGCGCAAACAGATGGTCGAACTCATATGGACCTTCCAGTTGGCAGAGCAGCAGCCGGGCCTTGAGGTTCTCAAGCTGAATGCCAAACAGCCGGCCATACTCATCCCATTCGCGGCGTCCATAACGCTTATTCGTCACATACTCCTTCAGAAACTGCTCCTTCGCGCTGGGGAGAACCTTCTTCAGCTCCTCCTGCATCCGGCGCATGAAGGCATCCGCATGCCGATCCTGCTCCAGCTGTTCCACGACGGATACAATGGCTTCCGCAATCGTATTCTCATTGCATGGCTTCAGCAGATAATGCTTTACTCCGTACTGCATCGCTTGACGGGCATAGTCGAAATCTCCAAAGCCGCTTAACATAATGCATGCAATATGCGGATGAGTTTCCTTCAAGCGTTTCACCAGACTGAGACCGTCCATGCCGGGCATACGGATGTCGCTTATAATGATATCGGGCGGCTGAGACTCGATGAATTTCAGTGCCTCCAGCCCATTGCGCGCCGTCCCCGCAAGCTGCGTCCCATATTTCTCCCAATCCATCAGAGAAGCAATTCCCTCCAGAATAATCCGTTCATCATCAATTAACAGGACTTGATACTTCATACTCTCTCCCCCATTTCAATCGGCAGATACAAGGTAATTCGCGTATCCTGCTGCGGAACGCTTTCAACCCGGATGCCATACGCCTCACCAAACAGCATCTTAATGCGGTCCTCGATGTTGCGGAGGCCAATTCCCGTCCCGCGGGGTGTAATCGCACCGTTTCTGAGCTGATCCATAACATCGGCTGCAAGACCCGGCCCATTATCCGATACCGTAATCGCAATTCCACCCTCATACTCTTCGGCCGTAATGGTAATGACACAGGCGTCAATCATCTGCTCCAGCCCGTAATGGATAGCATTTTCGACAAGCGGCTGCAAGCTGAGCTTAGGCACATAGACACCTAGAAGACGGTCCGGGACCCGATTCTCGAATACGAGCCGTTCTTCAAAGCGGATATGCTGGATCGCAATATAATGGCTGACAAGTCTCATCTCATCTTCCAGTGTAACAGTCGGCTGCTTGTGGCTAATCGTGCTCCGGAGCAAATAACCAAGCGATTCGACCATAATTGAAATTTGCTTGTGCCCGGCGATTTTGGCAGACCAGTTGATGGACTCCAAGGTATTGTAGAGAAAATGGGGATTAATCTGCGCCTGCAGCGCCTTGAATTCCGTATCCTTAATCGTCAGCTGCTTGACATAGTTTTCGTTGATAAGCTCGTCTATCCGTCCCACCATCATCCGGAAGTTACGCTGCAGTTGGCCCGCTTCGTCCTTCGCCAGATTGCGCTCCTCCTGCTCGTCTGCGAATTCGAAATGTCCCAGTTGAATCCGCTTCATCTTCTGATTAAGCCTTTCTATCGGACCTGTAATAGACCGGGAGAAGCTGAGGGCCGCGCCAAGAATCAGAACAGAGAGAAGAATGTATACGATAATAACCGTATTTTTAGCCGATTCTGTCGTATGGAATATATCCTCATAGGAATTAACGTTGACGTACACCCAGTCCAAATAACTGGATGAGAAATAAGTGATGAAATACTTCTTTCCCGCTATCGTGACGATCTTGAAGCCTTGCTGACCGGACAGATCCAGATTGTTCAGATTAATGCCATTTGGCTGATCATGCGGATACACCAGTTGGCCGTCCTTCTCCATAATGGCAAAATACGCCTTGGATTTATCCGCCGAGGTTACAAGATCGCTATAAAGCCGGTCAATATCGATTCGGACTGCCATATTGCCAAGATGATCAAGCGCCAACCCGTCCACTTTGCGGATTTCCCGGCCGGCAATCAACGCATTATCGCCATGATCGGGAAAAACAAACCGGACGCCCCCTTTCGTTTTATTCGTCTCATTTATAACCTGATCATTTCTTTCTTGAGAGAGGTTGATCATTTTGTAACCGTTTCCATATTGTTTCTTAAAAACATCCATCACATGGAAGGACAAAATATACTTTTCATTGCTGGTGAACGTCAACAGCCTCTGCCTGAGATTCACCGCAGTTAAGTAATTGCTGTACTCGGAGCTCCCCGCCTTAATCTCGATCAAATAATCCTGGATATAGCTGTCCGTCGCAATTTTGAAGGAAATCTTCTCCATATTGCGCAGCTCCTTCTCGACACCAAGGGATGCGCTGTTAAGCGCGCTGGCCGATTGCTTGTAAATCTCCTTGTCATAGGATCGAAAAGCGTACTGCATGACCGCAAATGTTGCGATACCAATGACCGCCATCATTAAGGCGAGCAGGACAATAATTTTATATTTGATCCGCAAATTATAATAAAAGGCTAATATCCCCTGCCTCAAATGTTGTCCCTCCCCGGATCGTCATGCGTGAGTATGGTAAAAAAAGAAAAAGCAGCGCTACAACGAGAGAATCCCCGCAGTACCGCTGCCCGCTAAAATCCGGTTCTTGCGCATGGCTGCTGTCGGATAGACTCACCCGATTGCTGTAATCGCCAGGAATTGTCTATATCCATCATACCATGCATCCCCTTGCTCGGGATCGTAAATCGTAATCGGGAAAGATTCCCTGATAACACGCCGGGCTTCCCATATATCCGCGAACTCGCCTCTGGCAATCCATTGCACAGCCAGATTCCCGATCGCGCTGCCTTCGGCAGGCCCCGCCCATACGGGCTTGCCAATCGCATTAGCCGTCCACTGGCAAAGCAGCGTGTTGTGAATACCGCCGCCCACCATATGCAGGCCATTGAACTGCTGCCCGGACAAACGCTCCGTCATTTCAAGCACATAACGGTACTTGAATGCAAGGCTTTCCAGTATACAGCGAACAAGTGCGCCAGTATCGCCAGGAACCGGCTGATTCGTTTTCCGGCAATATTCCCGTACTCTTGCCGGCATATCGCCGGGTGCCATAAACATCGGATCATCAGGTTCAATAAATGCCGTGAAGGCCGGGGCTTCGCCGGCAAGCTTCACGAGCTCAGGGAAGCTGTAGCTTCGACCTTCCCTCTCCCACTCCCTGCGGCATTCCTGAAGAATCCATAAGCCCATAATGTTCTTCAGCAAACGGTAAGTACCGCCAAAGCCGCCCTCATTCGTAAAATTAAGCCGCTGCGCTTCATCCGTTATGATCGGCTCCGCTATTTCCGTTCCAAGCAGTGACCATGTCCCGCAGCTTAAGTAAGCAAAGGAATGATCCAATGCCGGGACCGCCACAACCGCAGACGCTGTATCATGCTCGGCGACGGCATGGACCGCAATCGGGCCAAGCCCAAGCTCCTCCTGAACGGATGGCTGCAAATAACCGGCCGGCGAGCCAGGCTGCAGCACCTCTCCGAACCAGCTCTGCGATAGACCGATATGCTGGAGCAAGTCTTCATCCCATTGCTGCTTAACCGGATTATAGAGCTGCGTTGTTGTTGCGTTTGAGAACTCATTGTACATATTCCCTGTCAGGAAGTAGCGCAGCAGATCCGGGATCATCAAGAAATGCTTAGCTGCATCAAGCTGCGGAGATTGATTCAGCTTGGCCGCATAGAGCTGGTAGATCGAGTTAAACGGCAGGAATTGGATACCCGTCCGGTTAAAAATATTAGCCGGCGATAATTCTTCCTGCAGCTTCTCCATCATTCCTGCGCTTGACCGGTCGCGATAATGGAGCGGGTTGCCAAGCAGACTGCCGTCAGCAGCGAGAAGTCCATAATCAACCGCCCAGGAATCAATGCCGATGCTTAGCGGCTGTACCCCTTTATGCTTGGCCTTAAGCAGGCCTTGCTTGATCTCATGATACAACCGCAGAATATCCCAGTGCAGACGGTCGCCCGTCTGCACCGGATCGTTAGGAAAGCGGTGGAGCTCCTCGGTTACAATTTTGCCGTCCTTCAGACTGCCAAGGATCGCTCTGCCGCTGCTTGCACCGAGGTCAAATGCTAGTATGTCCGACAACCGGTCGCCCTCCTAACCGCGCTTCAGCAATACGTTTTGTTCGTACTCTTTCACTTCGGCAATCCATTGCTCGCGGACCGGAACACCCTTCGCAGCGCAATAGTAATCCCAGACTGCGCCAAAGGGATACGACTTGAACTCTTCGGTGAGCGCAAGGCGGGTCGTATAATCGCCTTCCAGCTCGATTTTCTTCAGTGTTTCCACTGGTTCGAGCATCGCGCGAAGCAAAGCCTTGATTGTGTTGCGTGTGCCGACAACCCATGCAGCCACGCGGTTAATGCTGGCATCGAAGAAATCGAGGCCGATATGCGTAGTAGCCAGAAGATCATGACGTACCAGCTCTCTGCCAATCTCCAGCAGCTCATCGTCCATAATCACGACATGGTCGCTGTCCCATCTCATCGGGCGGCTTACATGAAGCAGAATGCCGCTTGTGAAGAGGGCAAGGGAAGATAATTTATTCGAGATCACTTCCGTCGGATGGAAATGACCCGCATCCAGACAGATCAGCTTATCGTTCTGCAGACCGTAACCCATGTAGAATTCATGAGAACCAACCACATATGCCTCGGAGCCAAGACCAAACAGCTTGCTCTCTACGGCATCCAGGTTATATTTCGGGTCAATCGGCTCGGCAAATACTTCATCCAGCGATGCTTTCAGGCGTTTGCGCGGAGTCATCCGGTCTACCGGATTATCTTTGAAGCCGTCCGGAACCCAGACGTTGGTCACGCAAGTCTGGCCCAGCTGCTCGCCAAAGTAAGCGCCGATACGGCGGGAAGCTTTGCAATGATCGATCCAGAATTGACGGATCTCTGCATCCGGATGGCTGAGCGTAAAGCCGTCGCTCGATTTCTCATGGGAGAAGCAGGTCGGGTTGAAATCCAGCCCGAGACCCTGCTCCTTCGCCCAAGTTACCCAACGCTCATAATGACGCGGCTCAAGCAGATCAAGTTCAACCTGCTCGTCCGTATCGGTGTAGATGGCATGAAGATTTACTTTATGCTTGCCGGGAATAAGCGAGAAGGCTTTATCCAGGTCGGAGCGCAGCTCCTCCGGCGTTCTTGCCGCACCCGGATATTGGCCGGTTACCGAAATGCCGCCGGTCAATTCCTGATCAGCGTTCAGGAAGCCTTTTACGTCATCGCCTTGCCAGCAATGCATAGAGACCTTGATCGTCTCCAGCTTGCGCAGTACTTCATCCGTATCAATACCGTGCTGGGCATACAATGCTTTTGCCGCTTCATAAGCTTGCTTTACATTTTGATCCATCTGTAGGGATGCCCTCCTTCTTAGCGTGTGAATGCAGCCGGTACACCGCCGTCAATGGTCAGCATACAGCCGGTTGTTTTGTCCGATTTCGAAGATGCGAAGAAAGCGATGCCTTCCGCAATATCTCTCGGATAAATATTGACGAGCAGCGTAGTCCGTTTACGGTAATGCTCTTCCAATTGGTCAGGCTCAATGCCGTAAGCCGCGGCACGTTCATTGCGCCATGCGCCATTCCAGATCGCGGAGCCCTGGAGAATCGCATCCGGCAGAATGGTATTGACGCGAATGCCGAATTCGCCGCCTTCGGCTGCAATACAGCGCGCAAGATGCGCTTCAAGCGCTTTTGCCGAGCTGTAAGCCGTCACGCTTTTGCCAGCGAAGATTGAGTTCTTGGAGCCGATAAAGACCATATTGCCGCCAATGCCCTGCTGCTTCATCAGCTTGAACGCTTCGCGGGCAACAAGGAAATAACCGGTGCCAAGCACGTTAATATTCAGATTCCATTCTTTCAGGGATGTTTCGTCAAACGGGCTGGATGTTGCCAAGCCTGCGTTGTTGACGATAATGTCCACGCCGCCGTATACAACTGCTACTTCAGCATAAGCCGCTTGTACAGCCTGCTCATCCGTAACGTCCATTTTCACCGCATAAGCGCGGTTCTCGCCGTATATATCATTAATCTCTTGCGCAACCTTCTGCGCGCCTTCCAGATTCAGATCGGCCAGCACGACATGCGCGCCTTCCGATACGAGGCGGCGGGCCGTTTCGCTGCCGATACCGCCGGCACCGCCGGTAATGAAGGCAACCTTGCGGGAGAACTCGGCTTCAGCCGGAGCGAGCGACAGCTTGTAAAGCTCAAGCGGCCAGTATTCTACGTTATACGACTCGTTTGCGCTCAGCGATACGAAGTTGCCAAGCGCCGTGGCGCCGCGCATAACGGAAATCGCGCGATGGTACAAAGCGCCGCTCACTTGCGACAATGCCCAGCTCTTGCCCGTGTTGATCATGCCAAGACCAGGGATGAGGATCACGCGCGGAGCCGCTTCAAACATGACGTCGCCTTCGTTTTTGTTTTCTTCAAAGTAGGCTTTGTATTGCTCTTTATATGCAGCAACGCCTTCAATCAATTTCGCCTTGAGGCCATCAATATCCTCTGGGTTGGGCGCCCAGTCGATAAAGAGCGGAACAACCTTCGTATGAACGAGATGATCCGGGCAAGCTGCGCCTACCTGCGACAGCTGCGGAGCATCCGCGCCGCCAACGAAAGCAAGCACATCGTCTTGATCGTCGAACGACAGGATCATTTTCTTCACATCGGATACGGCGCCGCGGATCGTTGGCATCACTTGCGATACGATCTGGCGGCGAACTTCAGCCGGAAGGGCTTCATGCTTCACGCCGCCAAACAATTTGGCCTCATTCACACGAGCTTCGATAAAAGCTTCTGCTTCATTAATAATCTTGATCGTCTGCGCGTAGCATTCTTCAGAAGTTTCTCCCCAAGTTACCAGGCCATGCTTCTCCATCAGAACAAGCTCAGCGTTAGGATTCGCCAATACGCCCTCTGCGATCATTTTCGAAAGAGTAAAGCCGGGACGCACATAAGGGACCCATACGAAGCGGTTGCCGAAAATCTCTTCCGCCAACTGGCGGCCGTTATCTGCGCAGCATAAGCTGATAATCGCATCCGGATGCGTATGGTCGACATGCTTGAACGGCAGGAAGGCATGCAGCAAAGTCTCGATCGAAGCGCGCGGATGCTTCGCATCAATCATGCAGTTGCCAAGGTAAGCAACCATCTCTTCGTCTGTCATGGCATCGCGTTCGAACAAAGGACGGATATCTTCCATGCGAAGACCGGTGAAGTTCGTTGCTTTCATCGAACCAAGGTCCGAGCCGCTGCCTTTCACATACATCACTTCAATATCGCGGCCGCGGAAATCTTTAACCGTTGTTTTGGTCGATGTATTGCCGCCATAGATATTGCACACGCGGCGGTCTGCTCCGATCAGGTTAGAGCGATAAACCAATTGATCAAGTCCATTTGTGAATTCAGATGCTTGAGATGATTGCCATAAGCTTTGTACCATTTTGTTTACCTCCGAATACGTTGTTTTATCTTTATGTTTTGATAGTATCATGTTTGTTTATATTTGAAAACAAAAATATTTCGGACATAAACAAATATATTCAAAAACAAAAAAGCAGGAAAGCTCCCGCTCCCCCGCTCCTGACAATCTGCTACCTTTGAATAAAATCCGCAATCATTACTTTTTGTCCTGTCCGCGCGCTTTCCAGCGCCGCATTTACCATGGCCATGCTGTATTGGTTATCTCGGCTGTCGGTTTCCGCCCTGCGGTTTTCCTGAAGAGAAAGGAACATCTCGTCCAGACAGCCCGGATGCCCGGCTCTTTCCGAATGGGCATGATAGACCTTTGAATCTGCATCTATACGTACAAACGACTTAATGAATTTTCCTTCCTGCGGTTCCGGCGCGACCACTTCCGCATATGGGGCATCATGCCCGTTCCAGATCGCCGTACCTTTCTCGCCCGTGATTCTCCAGTCCGCTTCCCAAGACGTATTTGCGCCTTCCGCACACCAGGAACCGCGGTAATTGAACACCGAGCCGTCAGACATTTCGAAGATGCAGACTGCTGCAGCTGCACCTTCGTACCAAGAGCCCGGCGGGTTAAATTCATGGCAATACACCGATACCGGATCTGCTCCCAGTATAAGACGCGCCTGGTCAAACGTATGGATCGCCATATCCAGCAGCAGCGGACTTGCCATCGTTTCCCGGAATCCGCCGAAATGCGGCCCAAGGAAGAAATCCGCGTTCACAAAGCCCGGCTTGCCAATCGTTCCCGAGTCCAGCAGATGACGCAGCGCACGGATGCGAGGATCGAACCGCCGGTTCTGCATGACGGCATGCGACCTCCCCGTCTCCTCCGCAATCCGGATCAGATCCTTGCATTCTTCCGCCGTTTCCGCGAGCGGCTTCTCTCCAAAGATATTGCAGCCAAGCTGCATAGCCGTGCTAGCGATTCGGTGATGACTCGCGGGTATCGTCACGTCAAAGACAAGATTAGCGCCTGTCTGCTGAATTGCTTCGGCAAGATCGGTAAAGGTAGGACAGGTCAGCCCTTTCTTTTCCCGCATTTTCTCGGCAAATTCCTGCTTGATATCGACTAAGGCTACAATCTCCGTATCCTCACGCTCGATGGCCGTATCGATCCAGATGTTCGACATGCCGCCGCAGCCCGCTACTACAACTTTATATGTTGCACTCATTCGTATGCACTCCCTATTTCGGATTTGGCACAAACTGTCCGCCGCGGCATTGCTTCAAATAATTCAAGGCATGGACTTGTCCCGTCATCTCAAGCTCATCACGGTAAACCGGATCATGCCAGCCTTCGATATCGATCGTCCCTTGATAACCTGCTTGTCTGAGAATAGTGATAATATCGGTCCAGTTCGTATCGCCAAAGCCCGGCGTCCGGTGCCAGACGAATGGTTTTGGACCATGAATACCGTATTCCTTTACGATATCCCATGCAATGGTTGCATCCTTGCCATGGACGTGGAATACTTTGTTCACCCATTTGCGGAGCTGCGGAATCGGGTCGATCAGCGAGACCATCTGATGGCAAGGCTCCCACTGCAGACCGATATTGTCGGAAGGGATCGCGTTAAACATCATTTCCCAAGCCGTCGGGTTATGCGCAATGTTCCAGTCGCCGGTCTCCCAGGTGCCGCCCATATCGCAATTCTCGAACGCAATTCGAACTCCCTTGTCCGATGCGCGCTTGCCCAGCTCTCCGAATACCTCCGCATACCGCGGAATAGAGCTGTCAATCGATTCTCCGGTCAAGCGGCCGGTAAAGCCCGATACGATATCCGTTCCGAACAAATGAGCGTGATCAATCAGCCTCTCCCAGCTGGCAAGCGTATCCGCATTATCTCCCGCTCCTGTCAACGGATTGCCAAAGATGCCAACCGTCGATATAATGAAGCCGAATTCATCCGACAGCTCGCGAACATGCTTTGCCGTTTCTGCCAGATCGGTATTGCCCGTCGTTTGCCAGAATGTCAGGCTGTACGATTCAAAGCCATGCGGGGCAATCTGAGGAATGACGCGGACTGCGTCGCCTCCGCCTACCAAAGTTCCAATCCTAAGTAGATTTGTCATATAAAAAAACCACTCCTATTTTGGTGGATTAAATTTAATTGCACCCTCAGTATATCGCGTGTGAATGGATGATTCTCTACCATTCTTGTGTTTTACTAGTCCAATATTGTGGAGTTGAAACTTTCATGAGCTATCCGAAGGAACTGCGTGAGAATACAAGAATTGATGAGAAGACACATCCGGTCCAGATTTTCACGAACCGCTGTTATCAAAAGAAGCCCGGGGATCTGATCCTCTATTTGCACTGGCATGAGCATTTCGAGATTATCCTCATGCAGCAGGGCAGCGGCATCTTTCATATCGACAGCGAGCCCTATGAAGTTCAGCCGGGCGATGTCTTGTTTGTTCCTGCGGGTGCGCTTCATGTCGGCTACAGCACTTGCGAAGGAGATATCTCGTACCTCGCCATCGTATTTAACAGCTCCTTATTTCAGAACTGGATGCATGATCCTATTCATACGAAATACGTTTTGCCTTATCTGGAGGGCCTTGTCCAGCTGCCGGTCAAGCCTGCCTTGCTAGACCCGTCTTGCGCGGACTATTATCCTCTGCTGGAGCAGGCCCATGCAGAATTTACGGCGAAGCAGCCCGCCTATCAGCTAATGGTGAAATCTCAGCTCCACATGCTTCTCACCTTGCTGTCGCGTAAGTTTCTGCCGCAGCAGCTTCCGGAGCAGGCGACAAAGCAATATGTGCAGAACCGGGAAAGATTCAAGTCGCTGATTGAATACATTGAAGCCAATTTCGCAGATAAACAGACCGTCGCCGATGCCGCAAGGCAAATGAATCTGAACATCCACCATTTCTGCAAAATGTTCAAAAAGCTGACCGGCCGTACTTTTATCGACTATGTGAACGTATGCCGGGTGAATGAAGCGGAGCGGCTGATCCTGGAAGGCAACCTCTCTATTACTGAAATTGCCGGCCTCGTAGGATGCGATAACTCCAATTACTTCACAAAGATGTACAAGAAATATAAAGGCGCCGCTCCGTCACAGCTAAGAAAACAGCATATCGAAGCAAACAAAATCCCTTTAAGCGAGCCTTGATCGCCTAAAGGGATTGTTCCTTCACTTATTCGCTAATCCTGTACAGATGTCGGTAACCAAGCTCCTGCGAGATCAGATCGGCATATTTTTTCACATAATAGCTGTATTTCTCAATATTCTCTGCTGTAAACCGAAGAGTTGGCCCTGCGCAATTCAGCGACCCAATAACGGTATTCTCATAAGAGAATATGGGGGCGCCTATCCCCGTTGTTCCTTCTGTTGCTTCACCGGAGGTGATAGCGTACCCGCGTTTGCGGATCTGCTCGAGATCATTCGCGATATATTCCCTCGTAAGCGGACGCAAGGTCGGCAGTGCTTCCCAATCTATCTGATTTAAGATCTGCTCCCTTACGCCAGGGGTCATATAGGCCAGAATAACCCGATTTGATGCGCCAATAGCAAGGGGCAGCCGCAGCCCGATAGGTTCAGAGATTTTGAGAAGCTGAGGCGAATCGATATTATCGATGTAGACGCCTTCGGCATTCTCCCGGGCAGCGAGATAAACGGTTTCCTTCGTTTGCCGCGACAGCTCATCCATAAACGGACGGGCTATCGAACGGAAATGCAAGCTGTCCCACATCAGGAAGCCGTATTTCATAATCGATAAGCCTAACTTATATTTTTTCGTTTTACTATTTTGAGAGACAAACCCATGCTCGGCTAATGAAGCCAGAATACGATGAACGCTCTGCACCGGCATATTCAGATCACGGCTAATCTCCGTAACGCTTACTTCCTTCTCAATCCCCTGCGGCACCAGATAATCCAATATATGTACCGCTTTCGAGATGACGGACATAAGCTTCGCCTCCATGTAAGATTTTCGAACATAGTTAGTTATTTCTATTGTAAAATGGCTATCTTGCGTTTGGCAATCCTTAGGCCGATAAATGGACAAACCCCCCAGTCTATGTTGAACCGGAGGGTTTGTTATTACGATACCTGCACAGGTGACAGTACCGTCTGATCCAGCACTTGATGCAGAATATGGAACGAAACGGCCACACGCTGCATATTCAAGCGAATCTCTGCTGCCGATTGAATGTAAGGAGCCTCAATCAGTTCACCAGCCCAACGCGTTAACATTTGCTCCATACAGGCCGGAGTTGTCTCCAGATGGAATTGAAGGGCGAGCACATCATTTCCGTAAGCAAAAGCTTGATGGCCGCACGCCTCTGACCTCGCTAGAAGTGTTGCACCCTCCGGCAAGTCGAAGGTATCCCCATGCCACTGGAACGAGTGGAACTCGCCAGGCATTTGCTGCAGCCAAGGATGCTCCTCCCCTGTCCGCTCAATCCGGTGCCAGCCGATTTCCTTTATTGAATGCCGATAGACTTTGGCTCCAAGAATCTCCGCAAGCATTTGAGCCCCCAGACAGATACCAATGATTTTGATCCCCTGCTCCATAGCTGATTTAACAAACCTCTTCTCTGCCGCCAGCCACGGGTAAGCCTCCTCCTGATACACACTCATGGGACCGCCAAGAATAAGAAGCAGATCCGTTGATTCGAGCCACTTCTTATCCAGTTCAAACGCCGGGTTAACAATCTTAAGCTGATGTCCTCCCCATTGTGCCCACTCGGAGAACGCGCTTGTATCATCAAAATCAAAATGCCGAAATGCCAGTATATTCATCTCCTACTCCCTCCAGTGAGCAACAGTTCTGTGTCTATAGCCTTATTGTAAAATCGAAAATGATAAGACTCGACCAGGTTTTCTCACATAGTGGGAAAAGAGAGGAATTAATTCCACTCCAAAAATTCCAGTCGATTGCCAAAAGGATCATTCACATAAAATCGCCTTACTCCCTCGTCTGCTCTAGCCTCATCATCAATAACCTGTACCTGGTGTTGGACAAGGTGACTGCGCAATTTTTCCAGGTTCTGTACGTGGAAGGCAGGATGTGCTTTTGTCGCAGGGACAAAATTCTTCTGTACGCCAATATGTACTTGATGGGTACCGCATTGAAACCAAACCCCGCCGCGCTTCAGCAAATTCTCGGGCTTTGGAATCTCTGGCCAGCCTAATCGGTCATGAAAAAACTCCCGTGCTTTCGTTTCACAGCCTTCCGGGGCTGCCAATTGAATATGGTCGATTCCAAGAAATGAATAAGACATAAATAAATAGACTCCTCTCTCTATTGGGAACTGCTAGGCCGCCTATAAATCATAGATGCTGCAACCAGACCAACGCCTATACCTGATACTGGAGCAACTGCCACAATACTGATGGCCGGTAAGCCGCTGACATACAGCTTCAGCACAGTGAGGAACAGTGACCATAACCCTACAACAAACCAGAACAGCCATTTCTGATGAGCCGGAATAGCGGGCATTTCCACAGCCCTCGGATTGCTTTTATATAGATAAAAGATAATCGTTAGAGCTATGACAGCCAAGCCCAGCAGCGAGAAGCTGTATTGCAATAGTTTAAATACCGGCAGATTTAGCACAACGCTCCGGTTCAAAATATCCAAATGATGGACAAAATAGCCCCGCTCATGCGTAAAGGCATCGACCAGGATATGAGTGCAAAACCCAATTATCACGGATGCTAAATAGATAATCCACGCCCTTAAACTTCTCATATCCCAATGCTTCAATAGACCATATGCCCGTTTATCCATATCGAATACAGAGGGCAGATGAAGAGCTAAGGATGTTTTGACCATATAATGGAATAAATAGCCTAGCAAGATACAAAGCGGAATGACCTGCATAAACAGTCCAGGAATAGTATGACCAATCGTCTGATGAGGCGCAAGATAAATAAAATATTCCATATCCGGCCCCATGCTCCCCAGCACCAGACCCGTGACGCTTAACCATTTGCGGTTCACATGTTTCAGTGGATAAGCAAACAGCGGATGAGCTAACGTATAAGGCATTAATCATGGCTCCAATCTGTAGATCTACTCGTATTAGACGATTCAAAAGAAAAAAGGTTACAGGATCTTACAAAAAAGTAATTCTATCATATCAGAAAATGAATCTCATTCTTGGAATCGACGAAGAGTAATGCCCTATACACTAAATACACTAAAAACAGCCGGCTATCCACAAGAGATAGCCGGCTTTATTCATCCTTATTAAGCTTGAATACCCGTAATCAATCTGTACAAAATAGTTGCTGCTTCAGCGCGTGTGGCCGTCTTATTCGGATAATAGAAGCCTTCCGGCGTCCCTTTGATCAGTCCAGATTTAATCGACTGTGCCACTGCATCTGCTGCCCATGCCGCAATATCGCTGCTGTCATGTAGGGCAGCAAGCTGGTCACTACCAGCTTGCTGCGTTTTCCCGGCAAAGGCAAGAGCATTTGCTGCTGTTACAGCCAGCTGCTGCCTAGTAATTTTGTCGTTCGGACGGAAGGTTCCGTCTGTAAAGCCTTGAATGATTCCTGCTTCCGTCGCTGCTGCTACGGCTTCAGCATACCAGGCATTATCGGATACATCCTTGAAGCTGCCTGCTGCAGAGCCCCCTGCCAGACCAAGTGCACGGGTCAGCATCGCTACCCACTCTGCACGGGTCAATTGCTGCTCAGGGGCAAATTGATCTGCCGTTTCACCATTCACAATAAAGCTGGAAGCAAGAGCGTTAATCTCTTTTTCCGCCCAATGGCCTTGTGTATCCTGGAACGATTTGCTTGCTGTTACTACAGCATATACACTGTTATGATTCGAACGAATAATGGCCGTTATATTACCGCTTGCATCTGTAGTAAAGCTTGTTGGTACCGGAAGAATCGTACCGTCCTTACCAATCACAACGCCAGTTACCGGCTTCTCTTTCGTCTTGCCAAGCGGAATCGACTTCGTGACGTAATGCTTACCGAAGCGGGTTACTTCCTGCCAGCTCTGGTTCTTGCCGATCCACAAGGTAAATTCGACCGGCAGACCAATCAATGTACCTTGTTTGTTGTGCAGAGCCTGCTTGGCTGCTTGTTCAGCCTCCTCAGATACCTGGCTTATTCCAATACGAAGCTGTTGACCGCTTCCTGCCGCGTTATTCAGAACCGCTTGCAGAGGAAGCTCATACGTTCCGAGATCCGTTTTCACCTTAATCGTCAAATTCTTGTTGTTGTTCAAAAGCTCTGTCAGCGTATTCACAGGGAATTCGGCCTGCATATTGCTTTGTCCGTTCAGACTGCCCAGATCGATCGTAATCGAATCAGCCTTGCCGCCTTGAGCGGCGCTGGTAAGCAATGCTGCCCCTACTGTTACAACCGATGACGGATCACCATTAGGATCAGTCTCTGCCGCAGAAGTGAACCCGCTGATCGTAGAACCTGTTCCACTTGTTGTCACTGTCGGGTCAGTTGAATTTCCGCCGCCGATAGGACTTGTCGGGTTCGTTGGAATAGTCTCACCGCTTGTTACCGTTACATTAGCTTTGGCTGTGAAGCCGCCATCTTCCGTTGTAACCGTAATTTCAGCCGATCCAACCCCTTTGGCGGTAACTACACCATCTGCTATCGTGGCAACCGAGGAATTGCTGCTGCTCCAGTAAATATTATGATTTTCTACATCGCCTGGCTGCACAGAGGCAGTTAGTGTACCTGTCTTCGTGTCTGTTAAATTAAGCAAGAGCTCTGTTTTATCCAGCGTTACTCCGCTTGCGGCAACAGTAGCCTCCGGATAACGGTAGATTTCAAAATCATCAATGGCCGCCCAGTTGCCGCCCTTGGCATCCGAGAATACGCCGATTTGCAGCTGGCCGTTGGTTACTTCAATTCGATCAATGTTAAACGGAGTATACACGCCCCCGCTTGCGCTTCTCATATCCTTGGTCAGCAGCGGTGCCTGATCGCCATAGCCTGATACCTCAAGCTGGAATTTGTTTTGTTCCCCGCCTGTTCTTACCCATACTTGAACCTTATACATACCGTTAGGAACGGTAAGCGTTTGATAGTTCGATTGCTGATAAGCCGAACCTGACCAATGCGTCATTTTATATTTGCCGCGCGGTGCATCATTATCGATGGAGGAGGCATTGGCTTGTGTTCCCGGATGCCATTCCTGCCATGGTGCAAGCGTAGGCTCGCCATTCTGATCCGTCGTTTCGAAATCCAGATTGTTATCCGGGAATGGAACCAGAACACTCGCTACGGTTGGCGTTTCGGTCACGGCATTGCTTGCTGCCGATTCATTGCCCGCCTGGTCAACCGCTTTAATCGTAAAGGTGTAGCGTGTACCCGCTTTCAGATTAGCAACGGTATAGCGGGATTCCGGCGCCGGATCTACCGATGCCCGTTTGAAGCCGTTGACATAGATATTGTATTTCAGGAAATCGGTCTCCGTATTAGGCTCCCAAGCTAACTTGACCTGCTCTATTCCCGGTTCAGCCATTAATCCGACAGGAGCTGCAGGTGCTGCTGTATCGGAACCTGCTGCAGTTGTTGCATTAGCAGATACGCTTGCAGCCGATTCGCCGGTTGCGTTGAAGGCTGTAACCCGGTACGAATAATCCGTAGAACCACGCAAGCCTTGATCCATATAGCTGATCGCCTCGCCGGATGCCAGTCCAATCAGGCGGTAATCCGGATAAACGCCGACGGCCGTCGTTGTTGAGTCTGCAGCAGAACGATAAATTTTATAGCCTTCCGCACCCGTAACGGCAGTCCAGGCAAGCTTGATATTATGACCTCCATTAAGCTCTGCACTTACACTTTGAGGAGTCTCGGGAGCATTGCTGCCTTGTGATGCCGCTGGCGCTTTCGTGCTAACCGGTGTCAATTCCACATCGTCGAATGCTGCCCATTCGCCGCCTTTGTTGAGGGAATGAATGCCCAGCTCAACCTTGCCGCTTGTCACCTGAATTTCAGGAATAACGATTTGCGTCCAAGAACCGACATAGGCCGTTGTTGCTGCCGGCACGCTGAGATCAGCACCGCCGTATTTTTTCGCTTCCAGGCTTATATTGGTCTCGCCGCCCTTTTGATACCAGACAGAAGCCTTATAGGTTCCGTTAGGTACGTTGACGGTACGGTAAGTCGTCTGCTCGTATGATGTGCTGCCGCCAAGATAATGGGTGAGCTTGTAGGAGCCGGTTCTCGGTTTATCCTGGTCCGCCTTTTGAGCGCTGCCCTGGCCTTCCGGATTCCAGCCGTTCCATCCGGCAAGCCCGCCTTCTTCAAAGCCGCCGTAAACATTTAGGTAATTAAAGCTGCTCTGTACAAAATCAAATGAGAACTGGAACCAGTTCAGCTTCACCTTGCCCCGGAATACCGCATACAGCTTATGCTTGCCTGCAACGGCTTCCGCTTGCGCAGCTTTTGTAATCCACCCTCCGTTCGTATCCGTAAGTTCAACGCCGCCGGCGTAAGCCCCGTCCGGGCTGTCCAGATGGAATTCAATGCCGCCGTCGCCTTGAGCCTGGGCTCTAATTTTCACACTCATCGTACCGTTCAGGAACTCGACATTATCAAAGGCGATGTAGCTGCCGTCTGTCGAAGCGCCAGCATATTTTCCGCCGCCAGTGTCTGTGGTTACAGCTGTTGTAACGCCGTTTGCTTCACTATAATCCTCTGCCTGCAAGGCGGCATAAGGGCTGATGGTTGAGGTGCTGTCCTGCGTCCCGCTCCATACAAAGCTTGCTGCGGCGCCTGCCGGAAGGGTATAGCTGAAGCTTTCGGAGCCCCATCTTACTTTGAAGTCTTTGGGCTGCTTCGACGAGTTCAGTGCCAGCAACACTTTAGAGCCGTCCGGATTGACGAACGCAACATCTTCGATGCTGCCTGCTCCAAACGTATTCGACTTGATCCGCTGCGCACCCGGCAGAACAAATTTGCTTGCTTGGCCAAATGAGTAAAACTCTTCATTATAAGTCACTTCATTCGTGCTGCTGTTGACCGTTACGATCCCGCGGCAGTCCTTGCACCCGCCTACATACGGACCGTGATTCTCATCCAGAGCAATATTCCATTTGAGCGAGGTGCGAGCCCAATTGCGTGTTGCGCCAATGATGAGATTCTGGAAGTCCCATTGCACGTTGCCGGCAAAGTCAGAAGCGAATTCGCCGCCTGAGCTTTCCGTAAAGTAAATATCTTTATCCGGGTGCTGATCATGAACAAGAGCTTGGGCATTTACATTACCCGCGTAACCGTGGAAGGCTGAGCCGGCAATATATTTTTTCGCGTCCGCATCATTCAGAACTTCAATCGGATAGTCAGGATCATCCCAGTTATGGTCCCAGACTACAATTTTGGTATCGATTTCAGCAGCATCAAAAGCTGGTCCTAAATAATCTTTGACGAACTTGGCCTGATCTTCCGGCTCCATCCTCATACCAGGATAATCTCCCGGTTCGAAGTGAGGTTCATTCTGAAGGGTTATCGCATCAATCGGGATACCTTCAGCTTCATAAGCCTCAATAAATTTAACGAAGTATTGCGCATAAACGCCGTAATATTCTTCTTTCAGCTTCCCTTTAATCGAAGAATCCGTGGTCTTCATCCAGCCTGGCGCACTCCAAGGCGTCCCCATGATTTTCAGATCCGGATTAATTTCCAGCGCCTGCTGAAGGAGCGGAATAATGTATGCGCTGTCATGATCGATCGAAAAATGCTCAAGCTCAGGATCTGTCTCGCCAGCCGGCATATCATCATAAGTATAAATGCTTGTTGCAAAATCACTTGCGCCCATTGGCAGACGCAGATAACTAAAGCCCGCGCCGTCCCCGTCACGGCTGAACAGCTTATTCATCAAGGCATCCTTTGCCTGCTCATCCATCTGGGAAATGACATACGCTGAAGAATCTGTAAGAGAACCGCCAAATCCGTCAATCGTCTGATACTTTGTATTCTCATCAATATCAATAGTCAGTTCTGCCGGTGCCCCGTTTGTCTCGAATGCCGCATCCGGCTGTCGGCTTAACAAATTGCTTTTATCGCCTGTCGTCATCCATACATTCACCGGATTAGTCGCTGCCGATACCTGTGGTATCGCAATTCCTGTAAAGCTGGAGACCATAAGACCTGCAACAAGTGTTTGCGCGGCCAGCCGTTTCCACATATTAGCTCCCATGCTTTTAGCCCCTCTCAAGAAAGTTTTGTACTCTGTTGTCAACCTTCTCAATCTTGCCCTTCAACTATGACATGCGCACCTCCTGATTGTTCATTGATTAAAGATGGATAATCTTGCTGCTTACCTGAAAAGGATAATATCATCAATTGAAATCGATTTCAATAAGTTATTCAAAAGAAATTAACCGTTTTCACGAAAAAGTGCTGTTTTATAGCATTAAATAGTTTCCTGATTCCCATTTTATCACCAGTAGATTTGAAATCGATTTCAAATCTACTGGTGATAAAATGGATTAAACTCCCTCGCGATTCAGCATACTGAAACAAATAGATGTCAACAAGCGTATAAAAGATGATTCCAATTTTAGGGATATTAGGGTGAAAGGAGCGAGATAAAATGAGATTCAGGTTAGGATCATTAGGATTTATCCTCTTAATAGGTATAACCATTTTGGTTGGCTGCTCAACTCATAAACAGGCGATGGAAAACGAATATAGCTATCAAGATCTAATTACCGCTTTTGAATCGCAAAATTTAAAATTGGCATCATACGGGATGACAGGCACTGTTCTAACCTTAAATAAAGTTGCTCCACAAATGAACTCTATTGAGAGTGAAGCAACCGTAGATAACGCTGATCCTGAATTTGTCTATTTCTATATTTTCACAACAGAGGCAGCCCGACAAACTGGTGCCGAAGAATTTAATTACAAGATGCAAACTGCCAAGTTCACAACATATCCCTTCTTGTATGAGAAAGGAAATGTTCTGATCATATACTGGGCAAATTCCAAAGGAAAACCATTCTTTAACGAATCCATCCATTCCGCAATTAATAATCTGGTCAAAAATTAATATAGCCGAAAAAGACGTCCAAATCCGGACGTCTTTTTCGGCTATATTAAGTCGCTGCATTATTCGCAGCCTTCTGAATCGCATACATACCAATTATGACAGCAACAAGCTCATAGGAGTCTAAAAACTCACATTGATTTTCCAGTACAAAAGCGCCTGAAGAAAACCAACCGTTAACCTGCTTGAACTGAGCGACAACATTTTCGGATTCATCTATAATGTCATATTCCTTGGAAAAAGCCGGAGATATAATCTCGTAGCTGCCTCGTCCAATGGTCTCATAAGTGTACTTCTTCGAGAAGAAGGTCAGCCTGCTTCTTAACTTACCTACTTGCTCTCCATCGGAACCGTTGACCTCCCATTTGCCAGAGAAGAACGGAAATCTGCCGTTATACAGCAGCTCGCCATTCATTCCGTAAACGTCGATAGCAGAACCAAATGCACTTCTTAAATCAAGATGTCCAATCTTTTGCTCCTGCTCATCCAAAATTTCCGTCAAACCAGCATTCCAGAAGTTCTCCCGAAAATATAGCTGCAATGTAGTCGCCCCTTTCATATGCCTTGCCAAGGAAGCTATAATCCCCCACCATATTCCTTATTATGCTAAATTAAACGCTGGTACAAGCCAAAATGTTTCATTTTTCCGCAAAAAAAAGACGCCCCGGCAGATGAGCGTCACGGTCGAAGCAGGCAATGATCATTAGCGATTCGAATTCGGATAGAGCGGAGCGAAGGCCCTCTCGATCTTATCTGCAACCAGCGTGTAGAATTCCGGAATATTCGGATTGGACGGGCTTGGAATTTCTTCAAAGGCCCGAATATATAACTCCGAATCCCCCGCTGCTGACAGGATATCGCCTAAGGTCCAGCTGCAGGCCAGCACTTTGCCCAAACCTTCTCTTTCCTCTTCCGGCAACAGCTTAGCGAATGCTACGTCGCCTTCTTTCACTTGCCGATCAAAGTAATTGCCGCTTGGCTCGGGCAGATTATAGGTTCTCGCCCATGCCCTTGCAAAAGGGTGGAAATCCGTCAGAAGCAGCCGTCCATTCGGGCGTAACCGGCGGCGAACAACCTCAAAGATTGCATGGAGGTCTGTGAAATAATGCAAGACGCCAAACTCCATCAGCACAATATCGAATTGTCCCAGCTCCTCTTCATCCGGTATATTCAGCGCATCGGAACAAATATAGTCCAGCTTCACATCAGCGGCGGCAGCAACATCAAGCGCATAACGCTGATTTTCCGCCGATAAATCCACGACCGTAGCTTCTGCCCCAAGCATAGCCAGCGCGATCGCCTTCCTGCCATGAGAACCAAGCAGATTAAGTACCTGCTTCCCTGCGGGATCTCCTATGTATTTCAGCCAATACCGCAAATTGTGATGGCCTGTCTGTCTTAAGGTCTCAGCCAATTCAGCTGGAGTACCGTATTGCCGAACCCATGCCTCATAAGCTTTTGTTTCCCAAGCGATTTTGTTCGCCTTCACTAACTCTTCCTGCACCAGCTCCACCCCGCTTCTTCCAAATGTAACCAAACCTATTATAAGCGACCTCTCAATTATAGAGAAAGAAAAAATCCGCATCACGCGGATTCTCATCTATCCATCTCTTGTTAGCTAGAATTTACGCTTGCTTATCTCTTCCGCAGATTTCTGCTGCGAAGCTAAAGTAAGCAGCAGTCAGATATAAAGTACACAAATAGCGTTACAGGCAGGGTTTACCCTCTGTAACGCTATTTGTGCAATTAGTTACTTATCCGTATTCAATCTGTACAAAGCGGCACCATGAGGAGGAATAACCGAAGATAGAGAAGTTTCCAAATTGCCTGTTGTTACACCGCTCCACAGGTTCTTCGCGTTTACTGCTCCAGCAATTCCCAAATCGCTCAAGGACACAACAACCTCTGTTTCTTCTTCGCCGGTATTAAACAAACCAACATACCGTTCCCCGTTGCTGCCTTCTGCCGACCATACCACATGTTCGCCAATACGTGATACTTGTCTTGCACCAAAGCTAGTGCGGTGCATATGCAAAACATCTTTGTTTGTCAGCAAGGATAATGTCCATTCATCATTATCGCGCATCTCGCCGCCCATCATAAGCGGAGAACGGAAGATCGACCACAATGTCATCATTGTCAGCTGCTCGTCGCGGGTAAAATTCGTCATTCTATCGGGATGCGAACAGCGTACGCCAATCCGGCCAAGCGGAAGCATGTCACAATCCGGCCAGTTGCCCGGCTTAGGTCGTCCTTCCCATGTTTTGCAGCGGTCGAACATATCAAGCAGCAGCGGCCAGCGGTCCCAAAAATCATCCGTCATACGCCACATATTCGCTTGATCTTCCAGGAAGTCGGCATGTTTGACTGGTGCCGGACCTGGAGAGAGGCTGAGCACGATTGGGCGTCCGACATGATCAATGGCTTTGCGGATCAGCTCGATCTCACCAAGATGCGCCCCTCCATGCAGCCACGAGTCCGCAATATCATCAACTTTAATGAAATCTATGCCCCACTCGGCGTACATTTCAAACAGCGAGTTATAATACTCTTGTGCGCCTTCCTTGGAGGCATCTACCCCATACATGTCTGTATTCCAGCCGCAGAAGGAGCAGGTATGTGCAATATCACGGGCTGTAACCGAAGTACCTTTAATCAGCGTATTATCATGAACAGCTTGGCGAGGAATCCCCCGCATAATGTGAATGCCAAACTTTAATCCAAGACTATGTACATAGTCAGCAAGCGGCTTAAAGCCTTTTCCGCCTTCTGCCGAGGGGAAGCGGTTCACGGCAGGAATTAAACGCGAGTAGTTATCCATCTCCAGTCTGACGAATGGTCGGTACAAATCCGATACCGCACCCGGTTCATACCATTGTATATCAACGACAACATATTCCCATCCAAATGCTTTAAGATGCTCAGCCATATATTCCGCATTGCCGCGGACTTCATCTTCTCTTACGGTTGCACCGTAACAATCCCAACTGTTCCACCCAAGCGGCGGAGTCTGGGCAAACTCATGATGCTTCATAGAGACCCTCCTGCATGTCAAAAATGTATAAGAATGAATTGCTGCTGCACTCTTATCATAAATCCAATTAGAATAAGGTATCTACAGTAATGTTGGCTCATTCATAGTAAAATATTGCTCTTTGTTACTAATCAAAATATACACGATTATAGACAAGCTGCCCTTCTCCCAGACGGAAATTTCCCGGTGTCTCCCCCGTAATTTTACGAAACCACTTGATAAAATAACTGCCGCCGGAATAACCAACCTGTTCTGCAATCCGTTCAATACTCCAATCCGACTCCTTAAGCAGACGCATGGCTTCTTTTATCCGGACCTGATTCAAATATTCGTTGGGCGACATACCTACCGTCTTCGTGAATACACGCAGCAAATGATATTTAGACAAACCAAGCTGATCGGCCAATTGGTCCAGACTAATCATATTCACAAAGTGGGTCTCAATATAAGCAACCGCCTCTTTCACCTTTGGCGGCCATTCACGGGTATCATCTTGAGGGGTCAAAGCGAACCGGCACAGCTCGGATACGAATTGGTACACGTAGGAGGATGCCGTATACGGCTCCTTGATTCTGCCTGCTTGAGCTTCTTCCCACATACTTTGCAGCAAGCGGATCGGACGGCTGCCCGCAGGCAGGTACGGAGTATCGCCCAGCTGTTTTTTTATTTCATTCCAATTAGGAAGAATCAGGGCCGGGCGAAACAACAGAAATAAGAATGTCCAATGCCCCCCGTCGTCTGGAAAATAATAACGGTGATCTCCCGGAATCTCCGTCAGAAAGGCTTGTCCGGCCTGGATCCGAAATGTTTCATTGCCTTTCTCGTAGGCCCCTTCCCCATCCAGCGTATATTGGAATAACAACAGAGGACCGTCTGTACGGGTCAATCCATCCCATCGGTAATGCGGGTCACTTATCCTATCCCTTCCGATGGCAAACAGGTTGCATAAGGCTAATTGGTCCGATGTTGTGAAACGAAATCCAAACGTTCCTGTAGCTATATTCGGGCCTGTATTCATAACCATTCCCCTCACTTTTGATCCGGATGCTGTGAGACCCCATTGTAGTATGCTATTTATTATCCAGTATGGCTCGGGATAGAATAGCATAAGATTCCTATAAAAAGAAAGAAACCTGGGGAGATCACCAGATTTCGGTTTGCAGCTATTCCTCTATCCCGTTCAATTGATGTGCTGCAGCGAGTGCCTGTGTCCGCGATGAGACGCCAAGCTTGGCGTAAATCCTGGACAGATACACCTTCACCGTACCTTCTGTCAAAGCAAGCTTGGCTGCGATTTGCTTGTTAGACGCACCTTGTCCAAGCAATTGTAAAATATAGCTTTCTTGCTCCGTTAACGGCTCGACCAATGATGCCGACGGTAGTGACAGGGTTTCCTGGTCAGGGAAGTATTCCATGAGCTTTGTCACATAAGTAAGCGAAACACCTTGCCCTGCCTCACGTTGACGCTGATCCCTATAGGATTGCATCAGTTTCTTCAACACCGGCCCTTCATCTACAAAGCTGCGGATATAGCCGTTTGCTTCGCCGATGACCAATGCATCATGCAGAAGCAGAAGTGCCGCACTGCGATTGCCGCGCTGATATTCAGCCAGGGCTTGAACAATAATGATCTCGGTCAGAACAAGAAAGCAATGCTCCTGCTCAATAGCCAATTTAATCAACTCAAGCTGCCTCAAGGCTTCGGTTATTTTCCCCTGGGCAGTCAGAATTCTTGCATTTACCGTATATTCGGACCAGCGGTTAGTAGCCGGCTGCATCCGGTCTGACAGACGCAGGCCGGAAATTTCGGTTTTGGCTTCTGCCAGTTTATCTTCCTTCAAATAGAGATGAGCACGGCTGGCTCGCAAAGGATATAACCAATGGAATTCGCCTTGCTGCTCCGCCATCTGTGCAGCCTCGTCAATGGCTTCATGGGCTTTCAGGAATTGTCCTGAGGAAGCATGAATACGGGCCAGGGTAATACGGTTAGGTACAAACAATCCCGCGGTCCGCCTTGCCCGGTCGGATTGCTCGATTTTGCGAGCCAATTGAAGACTATCACTTAACCTGCCCCATTCATAATACCCTTCGCACAAGGCTTGAACGACATACAGATTGATGAGCGACTGTCCCCATCCATGCTGCTCCAGCACAGATACAAACCTTTGCCCGATTCTTTCGGTATCGGCAGACAAAATTCCTTTTAATCCAAAAGCCGTCCGTCTTACAAGAGGCTCGACTATATTGTAATTAAAATTATAAAAGACAGGATCTTCCGGCAGCATACCGTGAAGCCGGCACCCGACAAACGAATCCCACTGCTCATAACGTCCGGTATAGAAAAGCAGGTTTGATTGGAGGAACAGCATACCTCCCTGCAGCGGCTCCAGTTCAGCAGCATGCTCCGATTGCTCATATCTTTTCTCCAGCTTCTCTACGGTCTCCGCAGCAAAATACATTTGTCCCGTCAACATAAACACAAAAGCCTGATACATCAATAAACTTGCCGTCATAGGGATATGCTTCGAAACAGCTTGAATACGTTCAAGCAGCGAAACGAGCTCCCCTTGTTTCAGCGCATTCGGAATATAGCCCTCCAGCCTCTCCGCTGCTTCGGTATACCTTTCACTGGCTATCGCATGATCAATAGCCTTATCCAGCATACCTCTGGCTGCAAAAGCCAAGCTTGCAGCATAATGATAATCCAGCAATAACTGCCGGCTCCGGTAACGGAGACGGTTCCTTAAAAATTCGACAAACAGCGAATGATACCGGAACCAGCCATTATGGTTATCCAGCGGAATGATGAACAAGTTAAGTATGCGCAGTCGCTCCAGCATTTCCCGGCTGTCCGAGCGGTTGAAGGCATGATCGCAAACCTCCGCATCCATCCGGTCGAATATACTGGTTTGCAGCAAGAAATCTGTCAGATCAGACGGCAGCTTATCCAATACCTCCTGGAACAAATAAGAGGACACCTTATCGTTGCTTCCATCAAAACCAAAGATGATCCGATCAATGTCCTGCTCGGCCTGGAGCGAAATCGAAGCTAACTGAATTCCTGCAATCCAGCCTTCGGTCCTCTCATATAGCGTACGGGCATGCCTTTGCTCCAGATCAATTCCCGCCGATCTGCAAAACTCATGTGTTTCCTCCTGAGTGAAGTAAAGCTGCTTTATTCCGATATCTGTCCGCTCACCTCTAGCCAGCCATTTGGCTGCATCAAAAGTGATTTCTCCCCGGCTTGCAATTATGATCCGGTGATGTGCCGGCAAGTATTCAATAAAGTAAGACAAGCTGTTATGTATATCGGCAAGCTCTACATGATGGTAATCATCCAGCACAAGAACAACCCGTTCATGAATAGATGCAAGCTCGTTGAGAAGTGTATCGATTACCGCATTTACAGTAGTACCGGCGACCATCTCGGAAATGACAGAGAGCGATTCCGCTAATGGAGAAGGCCCCGCTTCCATATAGGCATTCACCACATACCGCCAGAATCGTACTTTATCATTATCTCTCTCGTCCAGAGATACCCACGCCGTTCGGATACAAGCGATTTGTGCCCATTGTGTAATAAGCGTTGATTTGCCCGATCCAGCGGGGGCACAAACCGTAATCATTCGACTCTTCATGCCATGCTCAAGCGATTCTAGCAATCTCTCTCGGACAACGAGATTCTCTTTCACTACAGGAAGACGTATTTTTGTCTTTAATAAAATAGGTTCAGAGAATAGCATACGAACTCCTTCTGATAGGACATATTACCTCTATTATACCGAAAGTTCGACATTTGTTGCTGATTAATTAACGATCATTGCTTGCATTCTGGTGTGTTAAATAATTTAGCCCTAGTCGAAAAAACCATTGCCGAAGTTGGCAATGGTTTTTTCGATGCAGCTTATTGTTTCTGTTGATGGAATTGGATAATCCGCAGCAGCAATACCGCGGCTTCAGCACGTGTTGCTTGACCTGACGGCTCAAACTTGCCGTCTCCCCTGCCTTGCAGCATACCTGCTTCCTGCAATGCTGCAACATAACCTGCTGCCCAAGACGGAATGTCCTCCGCGTCGAAGAACAAACCTTTTACCTTCTCCGGCTCCACAGGCTTTATCCCGGCGGCTTTGGCCAGCATTGTTGCCAACTCGGACCGGGTAACTTGCTCGTTTGGCCGGAACGAACCATCCGCATAACCGTTAACGATACCGAATGCTTGCGCTCCAGCAATGGCTTGCGCTGCCCATGCTGGAATAGTCGCTTCATCCGAGAATCCTGATTCTGCTCCAGCAGGATCAGCTTCACCTTTCACAGCATTCATAAGCATCGTGACGAATTCCGCACGTGTGACATGTCCTTCCGGACGGAATGTACCGTCATTGAAACCATGGACGATACCGCAGCCATACGCATCCCGTACAGTCTGTTCCGCCCAATGTCCTGTCATGTCACCGAAATGAGATGCCCCTTCGTCAGTTGGCTTACATGTAATGAGCCCGACCGATTTTGGTTCCTCAGGTTCTTCAGGCTCCGCCGCAGGAGGAGTGACCGGACTGCTTCTCGTAATTTTCACAGTATACGTCTGAATGGTTGTCCCGTCCTGTGCAGTTACGCGAATGGTAATGGATTGGCTGCCGACCAACAGCTTGAACAGCTCATCTGCTGGTTCGCCATCCTCGTTAAGAATGTCGACAGCTGCATTCGAATCACTCGCGACTGCCGTAATTTCGGTATTCGATACTGAGTACGCAACTCTGGCCGTATAGTTCAGCTGTGTGTTCAGGAATGGCTCATTAAGCTTAATACCGCTCAGCTTCAGTTCTCTCAAATCCGCGTTACTCGAAACGACCTCAAAGCGATATTCGGCTGACAGTCCGCTTTCGTTACCCGCAGCGTCTTTCGCTTTGACTTGTACGACATGTCCGCCAACCGCAAGATCCGTCTCCGGCACAAACTGCCAATGACCATTAACATCGGCATCAACCGCAGCAACCTTCTCGCCGTCCAGTTGGATTTGTATGTTGGCATGCTTTTCTGCTGTCCCTGCAATTTCTGGCTTCGTCTGGTTCGTCCTCGAATCTTCACTTGGCTTAAGTACAAGCGGCATCGCCGGAGCTGCCGTATCAGTAACAAAATTCAATGGTACAGCTTCCTCCGTCTCATTGCCTGCCGTATCTGCGACTTTAACCCTTATTAGATGTGCACCATCGTTTACTCTGTCCGCAGGGATATAGGACCAGTTGCCTTCCTCATCTGCCTTGAACGGATCTACTGCTCCTCCATCGAATGTCAAATGAATCCAGGCGTCAGCTTCAGCATGACCGCGAATAACCGGCTTAGCGTTATTTAGCTGCTCCCCATCTGTCGGGGCGGCAATTGTCGCCAAGTCTGGGGCAACCGTATCAATGGTTACTTCTATCACAGCAGAAGACGCTCCTTTGTTTCCAGCTTCGTCAACGGCCTCAGCTTCAAGCGTATGCTTGCCATCTGACAATGCCTCTACAAGCGTCAACGACCACGCTCCTGATCCGTTCGCTTTTTCCACCGATACCTTGTTCCCATCGATAAAGATAGACACTGCGGCGCCGGCTTCGGCTGTACCTGAAATGTTTGGTCTGCTCACATTCGTAATACGTCCATCCACAGGAGCAAGTAAGACTGGCGCGTCAGGCGCTTTCGTATCTACTGTCCAAGAAACGGAATCAGATGCAGGGCTGGTATTTCCTGCAGCATCCACGGCCACAGCCTTCAATACATAAATGCCGTCTTCAAGGGACTCAGTAAGCGTAAATGTCCATGCACCTTCATCGCTGACCGTTACTGTCGTAATAGTTGTATCCCCAATGTATAACGTGACCTTCGAATTTGCCTCAGCTTGTCCTTTAAGAACTGGCTTGTTATTACCCGTTACTGTATCATCAAGCGGGGCTTCAATGACCGGCGCTTGCGGAGCTGTTGAATCGACGGTAAACGCTAGCTCAGCAACTTCCGTTCCGGCATTGCCGAAAGGATCTTTTGCAGAAACCTGCACCTTATGAACACCATCCGTCAATACTGATACTAGCTGGTATCTCCATCGTCCATCGCCGTCTGTCGTAACAGCAGGCAATTCGATCCCATCGATCTTAATTGTGATGATGGAATCAACTTCTGCAGTGCCAGTGATCTCCGGAGTGTTGTCACCCACGGCTTCACCTTCTGCCGGCGTTAACACGACAGGTTTCCCAGGAGGGGTCCGGTCGATACGAACCGTCACCTCAGCAACCGGCCCCATATTGCCAGCTTTATCAACAGATCTCGCGCTGATGGTGCTCTCGCCCTCAGCGTTGATCGTTAGCTCCCCTTCGTACATCGTCCAATCTTTCACAACGGCTCCCGTTATACGGTATTCCGTCCGATCAATGCCTGAATCTCCATGATCCGTGTCAGCCGTTATGGTTACCTTGACTGAATTTGCCGACGTCCAATCCGTCGTCTCAGGTACAACGGTTGGTGCAGCAGGTGCTGATCTGTCAATATGGATAGCAGCTTCCTGTACCGCTCCAACATTACCAGCCGCATCGATTGTTCTTGCGCCGACAGCTGTAATGCCCTCTGCCTCGATATTAACTGCTTCTGTATACACCTTCCAATCTGTCGTCGTTGCTCCGGATAAGCGGTATTCTGTTCGGCCTGCTCCGGAGCCGCCTTGGTCTGCTCCTGGTGTAATGGAGAAGTCAACCTTGTCCGCCGATACCCAGCCGGATTCGCTGATTTGTACGTTAGGCGAGCTTGGTGCTGTTTTATCGATGTACACGTTTATTGCAATGATTTCACTTGTGTTTTCTGCCTGATCCACTGTACGCGCATGAACTGCAGTCTGGCCTTCCGCTGTCACCGTGAATGTTCCGGCATAGGTTGTCCAGTCAACGGTTGTTGCACCAGACAAGCTATATTCCGTACGGCTTGCACCAGACAGACTGTCTGTTCCGGGCGAGATCGTAATGCCAACGTCAGCATTTGTCCAATTTAAAGCCGTTGCACCAACTTCCGGACCCGTCGGAGCCGTACGGTCAATCAGAACCGTCGCCTTTGTCGATTGTCCAATATTGCCGGCATTGTCAATTGTTCTTGCTAATACTTCTGTTTGACCCTCTTCCGTCAGGATGATCGGACCAGTGTATGGCTTCCAATCCGCAATGACAGCACCGGACAGACTGTATTCAATCCGCTCAATACCTGATCCTCCGGCATCCGTTCCTGCCATTGCCGTCACAGTCACACTTTCCGTTGAAGTCCACTGTGATGCTTCAGGGCTTAATACTGTAGCTCCAGGTGCCGTGAGATCGATGGACTGAACTTCCTCGGATACAGCACTGATGTTCCCTGCCTTATCGATCGTCCGTGCCGAAACGGTTGTCTCCCCTTCCTTCGTTATGTTAATTGGAGCTGTATAAATGGTCCAACCTAGCGTAGTTGCACCTGATAACATGTATTCCACATGATCTGCTGACGATGCATTGTCGGTTCCGGCAGTCAGCGTCACAGAAATGGAAGCCGCCGACCAGGTGCCGCCGACCGGGCTGATGGAAGGAGCTGCCGGTGCGGTCCTGTCGATCTTCACAGTACTTGCTGATACAGGACCAACATTTCCTGCATTATCCACGCTTCTGGCACTTACTGTTGTTTGCCCCTCAGCAGTTATGGTGATCTCCCCCGTATATGTCGTCCAGCCAAGTGTTGCAGCACCGCCCAAGCTATATTCCGTCCGGCTGATACCGGATCCGTTATCTATACCTGCCGAAACTGTAACCTTGACAGAGGTTGCATTAGTCCAGTCTATTGCATCTGCTGTCACCTCAGGCGCGGCAGGCTTTGTCTTATCCAGCTTCACAATAACGGATGCAGCAGTGCCTGTATTGCCCGCATTATCGATCGTTCTCGCTTCCACAGTCGTTTGGCCTTCTGCACTAATTGAGACAGCTCCGGTATAAGTCGTCCAATCCTTCGTTGTTGCGCCGGACAGTTTGTATTCCGTCCGGTTTACACCTGAGCCGCCAGCATCTGTGCCCGGAGCAACCGTTACCACGACATTGGATACGTTCCATACTGTTTCTGAAGGCGTAATTACTGGCGCAACTGGTTTTGTCTTGTCCATAGATACTGTTGCCGTGCTTTCTGCGCCTGTATTCCCCGCCTGATCGACGGTTCGGGCATGAATTATGGTTTGTCCTTCCGCAACGATGGTAACTGCTCCAGTATAGGTAGTCCATCCCAAGGCTGTTGCGCCGCTGAGGCTATACTCTGTTCGGGCTGCTCCTGCGCCGCCGGTATCTATGCCTGATGTCAAAGTGAACGTGACGTTCATAGCCGTCCAGGCGGCGGTAGACGGAGTGATAACAGGGACTCCCGGGACGGTCCTGTCGATATTAACAGTGCCCGTTGTGACAGGCCCAACGTTACCTGCATTGTCTACAGTTCTGGCGGTGAGTGTGGTTTGCCCCTCGGCACTGACGGTCACCTGTCCTTCGTATGTCGTCCAACCCAGTGCAGTTGCCCCGCTTAAGCTATACTCCGTCCGGGCGACACCTGAACCGTTATCCGCCCCTGGTGTAACTGTAACCTTGACGGATGCGGCATTGGTCCAGCCCGTCACAGCAGGCGTAACGGTCGGGGCTGTAGGCAGTGTCTTATCCAGCTTCACAATAACTGACTTGGTCGCTCCAACATTTCCTGCATTGTCAATGGTTCTGGCCTCAACGGTGGTTTGCCCGTCAGCCGCTATCACGAATGATCCGGAATAAGTTGTCCAATTCAGGGTCATGGCTCCAGACAGCTTGTACTCCGTCCGGATTACACCAGAACCTCCCGTATCCATACCAGGGATAATGGTCACCGCAACATCCGTTTTGTTCCATACCGCGGAATTTGGTGCAATACTAGGTGCTGCAGGTGCCGTTTTGTCGATCTTAATAACGGCTGTTCCCTCGGAGCTAACATTGCCGACCCCATCAATATCCCTTGCATGAATCGTTGTTTCCCCTTCAGCGACTACCGTTACAGCCCCTGTATACGTTGTCCAGTTCAGCGTGGTGGCACCAGACAGGCTGAACTCCCTCCGCTGAACCCCTGAACCGCCGGGATCCGATGGTGAAGATAACGTGGCTGTAACGTTAGTTGTGGACCAGCTGCTCGCTGACAGATTAAACTTTGGCGTTGCCGGAGCCGTTCTATCAATCTTAACGACGGCAGAGGTCGTAACACTGACGTTCCCTGCATTATCCACTGTTCGGGCGGTAATCGTTGTCTGCCCTGAGTTCGAGATCCGAATCGGGTCCGATCCTATATAAGTCGACCAATTCAGGCTTGTTGCACCCGACAAACTATACTCTGTCCGGTTAACTCCTGTTTCTGAATCAGTCCCCGGGATAATCGTAATATCAACATCCGATGCGTTCCAGTCGCTGTCTGCTCCCGTAATTATCGGCGCCGTTGGTGCATTGAAATCGAAGGTCAGCTTATAGAACCTGGTATTGATTGAATAGTCTGTATAGTTGTAACCTCCTAAAATATACACGGCAGAACCAATCTTAACTAAGCTTGCATCAACCATATTTCCCGGATTCGCAATATCTTTCGTCCAGGTATTCGTCGCGGGATCATAAATGTAGAAATTATAATTGCCCATGACAAGTACTTTTCCATTATCAAGCGTTACTTGCGAGTGCCTGAAAAAAAGATCTCCGCCGTTATAGGGCAGATCGGCTGCCTTAGTCCAGGTATTAGCAGATGGGTCATAGATATAAGAAGAATAGGAATAGACATAACCGCTCAGACCGCCGGTCAGCAGCACACGTCCGTCATTCAAGGTGCTTTGTGCCGCTTCATAGATGCCAATGGGCAGCGGGGCAGCCTCATTCCAACGGTTTGCCGTCGGATCATAAATATACGCATTCTTATAAAGTATGCTGGAACCGGAACTGGCGGAGTAAATTTCGTTCGCTCCCCCTACGATCATTACTCGGCCATCCGACAGTGTGCTCTGTGAATTTCCAAGCACGATATGGGGGACGTTTGCCGCATTTGTCCACGTGTTCGTGGAAGGACTATAGATCCGGGCAAGATCGTTGTAAACGTACCCTATTCTATTCTCAAATACGTTTCCTCCGGTAACCAACACGCTGCCATTAGACAGCATCGATTGCTTGTGATAAGCAACTGGCAAGAAAGGTGCATAAGACGACCAGGTTTGGGAGACCGGGTCAAAGATATAAGATTTCTTAGACAAGGCATTCGAGCCGTTCTGCCCCCCGGTCATGAGAATTTTATTCCCGCCGAGCAGACTTGCCACAGCTCCAGGGATTGGCTCTGGCGGGTTAATCGAAGAAGGCATTTCCTCCAGTGAAACAGCGGCAAATACCGTCTTTTCCCCGCCTGTTGGCCAGAATACAAAAGCGATTGCGAAGAGCAATAACATGCAACTTAATTTACGAAGCACAACCTTCATCCTCCTCTAACTGAATGAGCAGGACCAGCTTAGCAAAAATCATAGATTGCGCCAATTAACTTTAGTTAATTCCGTTAAAAGAAATTACATCCTCTCGCGGTATTGCCCTGGTGTGAGTCCCGTCATCTTCTTGAAAATAGTATGAAAGGTGGTCTCGCTCCGGTAGCCTGCCATTTCCCCAATTTCCTTAACCGAGCGCTCGGTTATTTGCAAATATTTCTTCGCTGCCTCGATCCGGCATCGGACAAGATATTGAATGACAGACATCCCGACCTCCTGTTTGAACAAATGAGACAGATAATACTTGCTTACGAAGGTGACCTTCGCAAGCCGTTCAAGAGTGATTGGCTGCTGATAGTTTTCTTCGATATAGCTTCTGGCCTTTATGACGGCTGCTTCTGACGGCTTGACCAAACGGCGTTCCGCAGAATTACCGGGGACATGTCGTGCCAATCGCACAAGCAATAGCCCGAACAAGTGATTAGCTGCAGCGAAAGATTCCGAAGCTTTGGAATGAAACTCGGTATGGATTTCCTGCACCAGTCTTACAATCTCTTCGGCCTGTTCACCAAGCTTTATGACAGGCGATTGATCCGGGCCCAGAAAATAATCATGAGGACAATCCTTCACCCTCAATCCTTTAAAAGCAAAATAGGTAGCATGGAAGGGATAATCCGTAGACAACTCCTCATGCCATACTCCCCGATGATACAGCAGGACAGTCCCTGCCCCGATCTCATAGGGCTGATCATCAATGATAATAGTGCCCTTCCCTGCCTCAATAAAGAGAAGCTCACTGTAAGTCTCATGCCGGTGCAGCGGATGTTGGAAAGGATTGGTCTCCGTACACCGAAACTCCCCGCTTGCAATCAGATAAGCGGGATTTAAAAATCGTGAAGCAACCCCCATCACAATCCCCTCAATTCGCAAGAATGAATAGATCGATTCGCAAGATCCGTTATTGAGAACAGGCAAGAAATTCGTTATTTTCTAGTAAGTAAGCGCCGTCTCAACTATAAATGGTTTTATTGTTTTTTTGCAATAAACAATAGCTAGGATGCGGAGGAATCTCTCTATGCTGGAGTTCAGGAAACGCCTGCTCTCGAAAGACAAGTATGAGGCATGCGCCGTGTTTGATGTAAACAACGATGGAATACCCGACATTGTAAGCGGAGCGTTCTGGTATGAAGGGCCGGATTATACCCGCAGGCATCGGATTTGCGAGGTGGCAGCCATTGGTGAATATTATGATGATTTTTCCGATTATCCGATGGATGTGGACGGTGACGGAGGACTCGATATCATTACGGGCTCCTGGTTTACTGAAACGTTGAGGTGGCGTCGTAATCCCGGCAATCAGACAGATGAGTGGGAAACAATTGACATTGACCGCTGCGGCAATATCGAGACGATCCGTTTCTGCGATATTGACGGATGCGGCGTACCTGAGATTTTTCCCAATACGCCAAATGAACCCCAAGCATTCTATAAGCTGATACGGGATTCTGACGGTAAAGGCATGGCCAAATTTCAAAAGGTAGTGATCGGCGAGGCGCCAAGCGGACACGGGATGGGCTTTGTCGATATTAACGGAGACGGGCGCATCGATATTGTACTGAATGGGGGCTGGCTGGAGCAGCCGATTGATCTGTATCAGACGCCATGGACATTCCATGCCGAGTGGTCTTTAGGCTCTGCAAGTGTTCCAATCATTGGCCATGATGTGAATGGCGACGGTCTCGTGGATCTGATTGTTGGTCAAGCGCATGATTACGGCCTTCACTGGTACGAACAGGGCAGAACGGAAGACGGCAGCCGCAGCTGGATTCGCCACATAATTGACAGCTCCGGATCTCAATTCCATGATCTCTGTCTAGTCGATCTCGACCTCGACGGAGAGCTTGAACTCGTTACGGGCAAACGGTATCGGGCCCATAACGATGGCGATCCGGGAGCCCATGATCCAATCGGTCTCTACTACTACCGCATGAATGGCGGCCGATTCGATAAGTTTATCATTGACTTCGGCAATGCCGGAGAAGCTTCAGGTACCGGAATCTATTTCTGGCTTCAGGACTTAACCGGCAACGGGTATCCCGACATTATTGCACCTGGTAAAGACGGACTTTATTTGTTTGAAAATATTGGCCCGGTAAAGGAGCAAACGTCATGAGCAAAAAACTGAGAATCGGATTTGTTGGCGTTGGAGGCATGGGGCAAATGGCGCATTTGTCTAATTATGCGGTGTTGAAGGATGAATGCGAGGTTGTTGCTATAGCCGAGCCGCGGCAGCAGATGGCAAAGCTGGTCGCAGGCAGATATGAAATACCTGAAGTATACAGAAGCCACCTGGATCTCTTGGAACAATCATTGGTTGATGCGATCATCGCTCCGCAGCCTTTTCGCAATCATCCGAATATCATTCCCGATATCTTGCGCGCAGGAATTCCCGTACTGACAGAAAAACCGCTCTGCCTGACCGCCCGGGAAGGGAGTAAAATGGTGCAGATTGGCGAGAAATACGGCACTTTGCATATGATCGGCTATCACAAGCGATCGGATCCGGCTGTGGAGTACGCCAAACGGGTTATTGAACACTGGAAGGAAAGCGGCCATTATGGCGAGCTTCAATATATTCGAATAACGATGCCTCCAGGCGATTGGGTTGGAGGAGCAGATCATCCCATTGGCAGCGAGGAGCCTTATCCTTCGCTCCAATTAGAGTCCGGCCCGGACGGATATACGGACCAGATGACGCAGATGCTGGACAGCTTCGTCAATTACTATATCCATCAGGTAAATATGTTCCGTCACCTGCTTGGCGAGAATTACCGGCTTACCTTCGGCGACCGTCGCGGTATTGTACTAAATGGCGAAAGCGACAGCGGTGTTACGATTACGCTCGAAATGGCGCCTTACCATACCTCCCATGAATGGGAAGAACAGATTCTGGTCAGCTTTCGCCATGGCTATGTACGAATTGACCTCCCTGCTCCGCTGGCACGGCAACGGGCAGGCAAAGTAACGATTAAGAAAGACAACGCCTCTGTTGGCGAAGCTTTGACTTACGAGCCAACCCTGCCAAATGTATCTGCTATGCGCAATCAGGCACGTAATTTCTTAGCTGCTGTCCGCGGCGAACGCTCCGCCCCCTGCACGGCAAAGGAAGCTCTGCAGGATCTGATCTTCGCACAATCGTACGTCGAATATATGACTCGGAGTTATTCTGTCTAATAAAGTAAATAGGGGCCGTCTCAAAAGGTGATTGCTCACTGTAAAGATGGCTCGCATAGGTAAATAAAAACGTTTTTTATGAAAATATCGCTGCAGAGGGTTACCCTTGCAGCGATATTTTTGCTCTTGCTGCTTTCTTC
>Ga0065721_10003708_pt1 | contig 98478 bp, 118 predicted proteins | sample Mesricmetagenome_FD_59108 | JGI IMG/M metagenome (GOLD analysis project Ga0065721, IMG submission 59108) | Mesophilic microbial community from rice straw/compost enrichment Sample: eDNA_1 v2 (version 2) | ecosystem: Engineered > Solid waste > Grass > Composting > Bioreactor | place: USA... | reverse complement strand
CGAGGTTGATAGGTTCGGGGTGGAAGCACAGCAATGTGTGGAGCTGACGAATACTAATCGGTCGAGGGCTTATCCTACAACAACCCCACAAAGTGAAGCAAATGCTTCGGAGTCGATTCCGAGTACTTTGCGGGGACCCCGGTGTAAAATCGGAAAGCTTAAAGATGAATTAGACTTTCGCATCCAGTTTTCAAGGCGCAAGCTTTGAATGTATTCCCTGATAGCTCAGTTGGTAGAGCACTCGACTGTTAATCGAGTTGTCACAGGTTCGAGTCCTGTTCGGGGAGCCATTTGCTCTCATAGCTCAGTAGGTAGAGTGCATCCATGGTAAGGATGAGGTCACCGGTTCGATCCCGGTTGAGAGCTCCAGAAGAGTTTTGCAAGGCCCGTTGGTCAAGGGGTTAAGACACCTCCCTTTCACGGAGGTAACAGGGGTTCGAATCCCCTACGGGTCACCATTATTTTATTTTGGTGGGAACGAATTTGCCTGTGGAGGCTTAGCTCAGCTGGGAGAGCATCTGCCTTACAAGCAGAGGGTCGGGGGTTCGATCCCCTCAGCCTCCACCATTACAGCTTTGGGGATTAGCCAAGCGGTAAGGCAACGGACTTTGACTCCGTCATTCCAAGGTTCGAATCCTTGATCCCCAACCATTTTAATACGAGCCATTAGCTCAGTTGGTAGAGCACCTGACTTTTAATCAGGGTGTCGAAGGTTCGAGTCCTTCATGGCTCACTTTTCTTAAATAAGCTTTACCCATGCGCGTATGGCGGAATTGGCAGACGCACCAGACTTAGGATCTGGCGGGCGACCGTGGGGGTTCAAGTCCCTCTACGCGCACCATACTTAAATTAAAACCCTTGTAAATCAAGGGTTTTTTTGTTGTTTCATAAAGGCATATGTTTGCTTTTAACTCCGTTTCAGGCGAGCATATGCTAACATAAATGCTAACGGAAACAGAGTTATCCACAATTTATTAACGTTTTGCCTTACTCATGGCTGCACTAAATCCACTTAAGACATCCACCTTTTTTTCGTCCCGCATGTGCGTGTATATGTCCCCTGTAACCATTATGCTGCTGTGTCCAAGCAGTTCCCCAATATCCTTGATGTCATAACCTAGCTCCCAAAGATTAGTAGCAAAGGAATGGCGGAGATCATGGAATCTAATATATGGCAGCCCTGATTCTTTAATTATCTTCTCGTAATTATATCGAAGCTCTCCAGGAGAGATTGGGGATCCATCTTCATGGCAATGTACAAGCATTCCGAATTCTGTCTGATAGAGATCTCCCATCCGATCCTGGTTTTGTTTGTTTAACTCAATTTTCTTCTGCAGCATTTCTAGAATATAATTATCGACGATTGGCATGCGCCTTTTGGATTTTGGTGTTTTTGGTGGTTGAGTAAAAAAACCAAATTCCTTCTTATAGTGCATCGTTTGGTGTATCTCAAAGTACTTGCGGTTTTGATTGATATCAATATCTCGCGCACCAAGCACTTCGCTTTTACGCAAACCTGAATTGACGGCTATTAAGTATACCTCGAAGTATGGGCTAGCCTCTGCGTTCTCAAGGAAGATCTGACATTGTTCGAGAGTCCAAGTATCAAATTCTTTTTTTTCAACAATAGGAGCTGTAACGCCTGCCATAATGTTTTCTGTGAGCAGTCCCCATTTGAAATGTGCTCTTCGTAGTGCTCCGCGTAGGACACGGTATATTCCGTGCACATAGGATGATGAGTGTATTTTAAGCATCTCTTCTAAGAATTGATCGATATGATCTGAAGTTAGATTGATCATTTTATGTTTACCGAGATTAGGGATGATCTTGCTGTTCACTATGTCTTTGTTGGTTGTATACGTTGTTTTTCGATGTTTAACACTCGAGTAATTTTCCAACCAGAAAATAAAGTAGTCCTCTACTCTCATTTTTGGATCTGGTTTATAGATGCCTTGTTTTATTTTAAGAATTACTTCTAACATTGCAAGTTCAGCCTTTTCTTCTGTAGCAAACCCGCCCTTTGATTTCTGGCGACGCTTATTGGTTAATGGGTGCGGTGGTAAGTCAATCACATAGGTGAAGGTTTCTCCCCTTGGATACACATGTCCTTTCATTGTATCTGTCCTCCTGTTTTCAAAAGATTTGTAATATCATACTGCAGCACATCTTCGATATCGCTGACACGCAGCATCAACCTCCGGATCTCGGAGATGTTGTAATGTGATTCCATAAACATCTCTGCATGTACTCTCAACGTCGGCAAGTTGATTCCGATATCATTTGCTGTGTTTCGAGTCCTTAAATAGACATGGTCGGGGACGCTGAGCACGAGCATATCCGGATCAAACTGATCAGCCATGAAGCGTTCAAAAGGTGCCTGAATCGGAAGGAAGAGTGGCCGGCTCCAATCAAAGCCGTAATGTTCGAGCAGGATCCAGACCGGCACTAATAGACCGGTCTCCGGATCGTGGTCATAATAGACGGACATATTCATTAACCGAAGACCTCTCTTTGTTGTTTGTTAAGTTGCTGGTTGAGCTGGCCGAGAATACGCAATGTCTCCTCTGTGTACCCGTAACGATAGGCAACGCCGGTTAGTTGTGCGTGCATGCTGCGGTCCTGGTGGCCCTGTAGCATTCGTCTCCGCACTTGATCGATACGCTTTGCAACAAAGGGGCGGGGAAGGCGGAATGTCTCTGACAGCAGGGTATGGTATTCGTCGTAAGTGTGACAGGGATTAATACCTGACAACATATAGTAGGGCATGGCTGCGTATTGCTGGAAAGCGCCTGCCTGGGCTTCCTGAAGCTCAATAAACAAACGGGGCAGATCGCACTGGCTGCCGGCGTGCATAGCCGGATGACCGAGCTCATGGAAAAACTTCATACGCTGCTCCGACTCGATATCGTAAATATTTAAGAATATAAGTCCCACATGATCGTCATAAACCACCCTGGCATCACCATCACATTTATAGGCAATGAAAGCATTGAAGATCTCCCCGATCCGGTCGATGTCCATGTCGGCCGGCGTAAGGATGCCATTGTTACGATATTTATGGCAGATCCATTTCTCCAGTTCAGTTGGCTTGTACAATGTCATGTCAAAAATCAAACTGATCCCCTCCGAATAGGAACGTATGTTCTATTTTTATCCAAAAAAATATATGAAGCAGTGTTTCACTTCTAATTCCAGGAATGTATGTTCGTATTTATGGTGAAAAAGAAAAGCCATGAAAATGGCTTATACCGCACACTCAGCGGAATATTTTTATTACTTATATGCATTATCCAAAAAATTTAACTTGTCGATAACCTCTAATAGTAGATCGGAAAATTTAGCAATATCTGCTTCGCCCGTTCCAAATTGTAAGCGTGATAGAATTAGTGCCAATTCTAAATTGAATGAAGTATACACGCCATCGGTTTTTAATGAATTGATAACATTATTAATCGTTGTTGAAGTAGGGGATTTGATGTTTTTAAGTTTGTTAAAGTCGAGGTCAATATCTTTAACTACTTCGACAAGTTCCCTATCGTTTGATGAGTGCAATAACTTTGTATGCAGTTCCTGAAAGTTGCGAATAATATCTTTCACTTCATTAACTGAGTTCAATTCGTCCAATGCCTTTTGATATGATGATCTAGCCTCCGGATCTTCATGTAGTTCAAGGGATTTCTCATATGTCGCAACTGCACTTTGTAGTTCCTGATGATTGTAATGCTCGTCTGCTTGTTCCTTTAGTTCTTGAGCTTCTTTTTTTGGACTTGAACACGAAGCAACCAAGATACATACCAGTATAAGGAGCACTGTAATTCTCTTCATTTTACCCTCTTAATATTTTCCCCATCGGCTGAGGTACTTGCTATTCATCTTTCTGCTTTTCCATTTGCTTTCGACGTTCCTCTCGAAACCGCCTAAACTCATCAAGCTCACGTTTCAGGTGCTGCGCTTCTACCTCATCCATTTCTTCTGGAGGACCGCCAAGGTAGGCAATATATATGCCAGGTTCTACAGCCGTCTTCGATTCATTTGAGGTAGGCGAAGGATCGTCGGTGCGACAAAGGAGGTAGTCCACGCTGACTTCAAACACCTCTGCAATTCGCTGAAGAGTATCAGTGTCAGGCGTACGATTTCCGGTTTCATATCCAGATACCGAAACCTTGGTAACGTTAATTTTTTTTCCTAATTCGGCTTGAGTCATATTATGTTTGGTTCTTAGTGACTTCAATCGGGATTGAAAATCCATAGAATGAGAGTCCTTCCTCATATACTTTTTATTTAATTATAAGTTAACTATATGTTAACGTAAATCGAGTTAACTAAATAGAAACTTTTTATTGACAATTAACAAACAGTTAACTATTATAGAGTTAACAACAAGTTAACTAAATCTACATGAGGAACGAGGTGATAAGATGGTTCGATCCAAACTAAAGTTGCTTCGTGAGAAGACGGGTAAGACTTATGAAGAAGTTGCGGATATTGTTGGGATTACAAAACCTTACTATTGGCAAGTTGAAAATGGGAAACGAGGTCTTTCCTATGAGCTTGCAGTGAAAATTGCCGCAGCCTTTGGTCTGACACCTGACGATATTTTTTTGCCTGAGGAGTTAACTAAAACGGAACATTCATTTCCAGAACCAGTTCAACCAGGATAAAGAAACAGGTTAACACGCTGTTATTAAAGGACTCGGGATGAGGTGAGGAAAGTGGGAAAACGCATTGTGGAATTGGAGGAACGGGTTACCGCTCTTGAGGTGGAAATTCAAAAGCGGCAGCCGTCCAATTGGAGAGAAGAAATAGTTCGTGAGCATTTAAACGAAATGCATGCCAGAAGAGCACTTATTGAGATGGCGTGTAAAGATCATTTAGATCCAGTTCAATACCAGCCTTTTCTAGCTTCTCTTGAAGCTTCTGGTTGTTTAATTGAATCATTGCTGCAACGCCAGTAAGTATAGCCTGCTCTTTAATAGCACGTAAGAGATTATCTGTTTCTTTTTTATCTTTAGTCTTTTCGGGGTCGCTTAAAACTTGTTGGAATAGCTTACTCTCAGTTTCTGAGTATTTAGTTAATCCATACATTCCTAAGACTAAGGCATTTTGATCGTGTTTATCCAAAATATTTCCCTCCTTCCTCAGGTAATGTGGTGAGTCTCGACAACTACCATTTTAGCAGAGGGATAGGAAATATTCGACAATTCTAAGCGAAGGAGCAGGTTAACATGTCGTTTCTCCAACAGGTCGAAGCGGAAAAGGCGAGGATGTTACAGCAATTGCCTAAGCCGTTTCAGAAGAAATTGCCAACAACGTTTCCAGAAGCGCTCCGTTTCGCAGCTGATCTGGTGGAGCGAACCGAAGCTCTGGAAATGCAACTCCGCGAATTACAGAACCTGAAGTATCCGGAAGTGCTGTTATCCAACCACATTATTGAATTGATGGGAATCAGCAAGTCGACATTGTCCCAATGGGCCAAGGAGGATGACTTTCCACACTTGGATGGCGGCCGACAGAAAGGCGATACTATTCGCGTGTTGAAGTCAGAGTTCTTTTCCTGGCTGAAGGGCCGTCGTGGTGGAGCTGCTTAAAACGAGGGGAGGTGAGGGACATCGACGCGGCGATTTATCCGAATGAGATTACTAAATTGCATGAAACATCTGATGTGAAGGAAGTAAACGAGATGTTGGAGGATGGCTGGATTCTCTACGCTGTCACAAGGGGCAATCTGAAATTTTCATATCTGCTTGTGAGGATTTGAGGAGGAGCCCGCTGGAACGGGCTTTGATGAGGGGATGCAGCGGAGGATGCTGCGAGGCGGTCAAGCGAGGAATTGAACCGACATCTTGAGTTTAAAACTTAGCTCCTGCTTTGTCTGTTCCAATATGGAACGAAAGGAGGGCAAAAACAATGAAAGTTGAGCTGGGGGCAGTCTTGCATGCATGCCGTGAACGTGCTGGCCTGAGCCAAGAGAAGTTGGCTGAGATGCTGAATCGTTCGCGGAGCTGCATTAGTAAATTCGAGAAAAATCGGAAGTTGATTGACGCTGAGACGCTTTTTAAGTGGGCGGATGTAACAAACGCCAGGGAAGTCGTAGTCGCTTATCTTTATGGTTTAGACGGGATATCAATGATCCAATCGGTTTTACAAGTAACCGGAATGGGAGGGTGAGAGATTTGGACAGAGAGAAATTGGCGGAAGAGGCGCGGAAGGCAGCTCAAAATGCAGATCACAATCTTAATTGGATGGAAGAGCATCCGGATCGTTTTGATCCTTCGAAGAAGCTTGAGATGCAGGCTTATCTGTTAAGCATGAAGCGGTTTGCTTCTATTGAAATTAAAAATGCCCGCCGGCTAGGGCGAGCATCGAAACTGAGATCACGGTTAATGAGTCTCTTGTCGTCCATTTTAACCGCTGAGCGCCAATAGCGCAAGGAGGATATCAGATGGATGGAAAATTTACTGTTTCACTCGATGGGCAAGAAGCTCAGATGATTATAGCTGCTCTTCTTGAAATGGCCAATGGGATGCAAACACGACAAGTTGCGGAGATGTATCAGGTACTGGCTAATCGGATCAACGAGGGCAAGCGCACATTTCATTCATTTTCCTATCAAATTATGGCCGCTCGGTATGGCCTACCAAACACGCTGGTAAGCAGAGAGAGGAGATTACATATGCCATATATTCCTAACCCGAGCAAGCCAGGAGAGGTTTCCAAATTACAGGAAGCAGTTGATGAGTTGCTGCTTTGTCGGACACAGGGCAGTGGCTGGAACCTAACCAAGCTTGATAAGTGGTTGTATCGTTTTCCGATTCAAATGGCGGAAGCAGTCAAGGTCCTTGATGAGATCCTGGACGAACATTATCCGCCGGTGGAGGCTGGGGCATGAAAACTCCTTACAACTTTCAAGCAAGAGATCTTATTGACAAGGTGATCTTCTACAAGGGAAGAGTATGGACGATCTATGCTGCGGATGGAAGCAATACGGGTGTTTTTGCCTATCAAGGATTAAAACCTTATTCAACGTTCAGGTACAGTGATAGTCATTCTGATCGTGCTATTGCTTACATCTCGTTGCTGGAAGCGTCAGTCAAACTAATTGATGGTGATCAAATCCAAGAGTGCATTAAACAGGAGAAAGCAGCGGAGTCCAAAAAGCTCAGCAAAAAAATGGCGGTAGAGTTTCTTTCCGAGCTTACTGGGCATGGCAAATCAAAGATTAATGCTGAAATTAAGGACGACCACAATAGTTTTTCAGTTCAATTAGGTCGGATCAACTATAGCCTCTATAAATTAGATGGTCGTTTGCGCCTGAACCATAATCTCCATGGGACAACAAGAAGTACGACTTTTGATTTTGTCACTTGGAAACATGATATCCAGTTCGAAGACCGCGAAAAAAGGCGGTATGCGCGTGAAGAACGGGAAGAAATCATAGAAGACTACAAGCATACCTACCATTGTAATTGCGATCAGAAGGGTAAGCGCTTATGAGATCATAAGCAGGTTTGATTGTGTCCCGAACTCGTTTCGGGACCATCTCAGGGCATCGAACTCTCCGTTCGGCATCCTGAGATGCGGCTTACGCATCAGAATGGTGGAAATCTTCTAAAAGAACATGCGAGGGTGGAAGTCCCTTGCCCACTCTACTACATAAGGAAGGAGGGATGGTATGAGCATGAAAGACAGAGTTACAGAAGTTGCTGAGAAACTGCGGGATTTGAAGGAAAAGACAGATGACCGATATGAAACGACACCTTCAATTTTGCGGAATACAGGTCACTTCTTTGAATTCGAATTGGAAGATGTGATCTCGGAATTGGATGAGATCGCTAATAAGGTTGGCGATCTTGAGGAAGAGCTCGATAACGAATAAAAGCCCGCTGGCAGGCGGGCCATTACAAAACTATGTTTGCCCTCATAGTAGCATGATTTGCTGAGGGCCACAAGGAGGAGCTATGCTCGAAGAATTTTTGAAAGCGTTGGCGGGTTCCCGGACAAGCGTAATTGCACCGATTGACCCACCGGTATTGGAGAAGCTTCGCAGATTGAATCAGGAGTCTTTCCTTACCATTCTTAATACCCAGGCGGCTCTGAGTCAACATACTTTCAATTTTGTGAGGGAAATGGATCTCGAGACCTTCTATCAGCAAGGTGAGAAACAAATTGATGCTATCAAGCAAAGATTTATGAGCACTGATCGATCGATGGCTCTGCAAAAGGAACACGTTAGATTGACAGCAGAACGAAGATCCATTATGCGGGACTACTTGATTCTTAACGGTTTCGGACTACACGACGGCATTGAGTTTGACCTGCGGGATGGCGTACTTACTAAGGAGGTTGAGGCATGAAAGGGATTACGCTGGAACGTTTGACGCAGCACTATTTTAAGAGATTTCGCGATTTCACACTGACCGCCAACGGTGGCAATGCTGACGTGTATGGTGATAATGGCACCGGCAAGACAACGATTTTCGATTCCTTCACCTGGCTTCTCTTCGGTAAGGACAGCACCAATAGGGCAGATTTCGAGATTAAGGAGCTTGATTCTGCTGGGAATGTTCGTCAGCACAAGCTTGAGCATGAAGTGGAAGGTGTTCTTATCGTCAATGGGCGTCGGAAGTCTTTCCGCCGCGTCTACGCCGAGAAGTGGACGAAGAAACGTGGTGCGTTGACGGATTCCTTCGAAGGGCATGAAACGACCTATTATGTGGACGGTGTTCCCGTTGCCAAGAAGGACTACGACGCAGAAGTCGCTGCTTTAATCCCTGAGGAGCGATTCAAATTGCTGACAAGTCCTACCTATTTTAATGAGCAAGTTAAATGGCAGGACCGACGCAAGTTGTTGCTTGAAGTCTGCGGAGACGTGTCGGATTTCGAGGTCATCCATAGTAATAAGCAATTGCTGCCGCTCGAAGCCATTCTCCGCGAGCGCGATATGGACAAGCACAAGGCCGTTATAGTGGAGCGTATGAAGCGTATCAATCAGGAAATCAAGGATATTCCTACTCGGATCAGCGAGGCGCAGCGTGGCATGCCGGACGTTTCGGAATTGAGCGAAGAATTGCTGCTAGAAGATATCGAAACGCTCCGGTCGAGAGTGACAGGCAAAGAACAGGAATTGTTGCGGATTCAATCCGGCGGCCAAGTTTCTGAGTTGGAGCGCAGGCTTCGTGAGATCGATAGCGAGCAATTGGGTATCAAGACACGGCTGCAGTCCAGTGTTCTCGACCAAATTGCGCTCCAGCGCGATAAGGTTGCCAATATTCACCGGGAACTCGATGGAATTCAGAAAACGATCGATGATCGGCAGTATAAAATCCGGAACAACGAACAGCGTATTGCAGGCCTCGAGCAGCAGCGCACCACTCTTCGTTCAGGATTCATGGCGGCGAATGCAGAAGAGTTCTCCCACCAGCATGACGAAACATGCGCAGCCTGCGGTCAATTGATGCCGGAGCATAAGCGTCAGGAGGCACATGAAAAGGCGCTATCTGCCTTTAATCGCCGGAAGGCTGAACGGCTTTCAGACATCCAGAAACGTGGCCATACGGCAAAGGAAGAATCTGAACGGCTGGAAGCTGAAATTAAACGTTATCGTATTGAAATCGAAACGGCGACTGAGCAACGTAAAGCGGTTGAAGGGCAGCTTCAGCCAGCTGAGGCCGAACTGGATCGCTTGCGGAAGGGGATGCAAGATCCAACTGCTGATCCAGAATATCAAACGCTGGATGGCGAGGCTGAAGGCGTTCACCGCCAAATAGAGGCTCTTCGCTCAGACAGCGAGCAGGCGCAAAGTGAATTGCGTCAAGTCATTCAGGGATTGCGGTTGGAGATTGCTTCGTACGAGGCCGAGCACGCCAAATTCGATCAGGTTCGGAAACAGGAGCTGCGAATAGCTGAGCTTGAGCAGCAGGAGAAGGAGTTAGCGGGTGAATACGAGCGACTGCAGCATGAGCAATTCTTAATAGAAGAGTTTACTCGAGCCAAAGTCAGCATGCTTCAATCGCGCATCGATTCAAAATTCAAACATGCTCGTTTCCGACTTTTTGAGGAGCAAGTTAATGGTGGCTTGAAAGAGGTCTGCGAGACAATGTTTGATGGCGTACCTTACTCAGGAGGTCTTAATAACGCCGCTCGTATCAACGTCGGACTCGACATCATTAATACGCTTAGCCAGCATTACGGCGTATCGGCACCGATCTTCGTGGATAATGCCGAATCAGTGACGCAACTGAACGATACCGATGCTCAGCTCATTCGGCTTATTGTCTCAGAGCAGGACAAGCAGTTACGCATCGTTACTTCTAACTCCATGCAGGAGGCGATTTAATTGACTGGAGCAGCATTGGCAAAACAAGAAGCACCTCAGCAAACGCAGTCTGAGCGATTTATGAATATGGTTATTGCTCAATTTTCCAGTGGCGTCGATAAGTCCGTTGCCCTTACCCAATTCCAACGGAGACTTGCGCAGAATTACTTCATCTCTTTGGATGCTTCACTGAAAGCTGCCGAAGAGAAACGTCTCGCCAAATCTGAAAAGTACCGCGATCTTCTGCCAATGACCTGGCTGAACGTGAATATGGAGAAGCTTGCGAGGGATGTCGTGACATATGCCCGAGTGGGCTTTGACCCAGCCCAGAAGAATCACATTAATATGGTTCCTTTCAAAAACAGCAAAACCAATAAGTACGATATAGGCTTCATTGAAGGTTACCGCGGTCTTGAGCTTAAAGCTGTAAAGTATGGCCTGGACGTTCCAGATCACATTCCGGTTGAGCTTGTTTATTCGACGGATAGGTTCCGGCCAGTGAAGAAGGATGCCCGAAATCCTATTGAAGGCTACGAATTAGAAATAACACAGCCGTTTGATCGGGGTGACATTATCGGTGGATTTTACTATCACTCTTTTTCGCGAGCACCCGAGAAAAACAAACTGGTCATCTTTAGCCTGAAGGATATTTTGAAGCGCAGGCCAGACAAGGCATCGTCTGAGTTTTGGGGCGGTGAGAAGGATGTCTGGGAAAACAATAAAAAAGTCGGCAAGGAACAAGTTGATGGCTGGTATGAAAAAATGTGCTGGAAAACGATTTATCGCGCTGCATACGGCGACATCACGATTGATAGCCAGAAAATCGACGATGACTACATGCGACTGAGTCAACTTGAGCAGGAATATGCAGAACGGTTTGTGGATCAGGAAATTGCTGATAACGCGAATCGAAACATCATTGATGTTACACCGCCAGAGTCTAAAGAAGGATCCGATGATGGATCATCTCCAACAGATCAGCCGGAAGAGATTAATCCTGAAGAAATGGAATTAGATTTCTGATGATCGATATCCGTCCATTTGCCAGCAGTAGTGCCGGGAATGCCTATCGGATATCCGATGACCATACTACGTTGCTGCTGGAGGCAGGGCTGCCCTACAAGGATATACAGCGGGAGTTGTCCTTTCGAACATCGGAGCTCGCAGGATGCCTGATATCTCATGAACATGGCGATCATAGCAAATCTGCCAAGGATCTGATGCGAGCAGGCGTGATGATCTACACCAGCCAAGGCACGGCTGATGCTCTTGGACTATCTGGTCATCGGTTGCGTATCCTGCACGCTCATGAGCAGGTTGTAATCGGCACATGGACGATAATGCCGTTTGAAATTGAGCATGACGCTGCGGAGCCGCTTGGCTTCATACTAGCCAATTCCGTGCAGGACAAGCTTGTTTTCCTCACTGACACCTATTACTGTCGGTACCGATTCGCAGGACTGACTCACATTATGGTTGAGTGCAATTACTCGCTGGAGATCGTAAACCAGCGAGTGGAATCGGGCAGACTGCATCCAGCTCAGAAGCGCCGGTTGCTCCGTTCCCACTTCGGTCTGGACAACGTGAAGGACTTTCTTCGGGCGAATGATATCAGTAAAGTGCAGGAGATATGGCTGCTTCATTTATCGGACGGCAATAGCGATGCGGAGGCATTTCAGAGAGAGATTCAAGAGACAACGGGTAAGCTCGTAATGGTTGCTCAACGATGATTGAGCCGCTGTACGACGAATATGGCGCTCCGTTGTGCCGATCCGGAGTTTCTGAGCGCATTTGGGCGCTCTATCATGAAAATCCGAAAGAGTTCAAGCGTGAAGTGAGAGATTACTTTGCGCTTGGCTATCCGGGCTGGACGGTCGTTAAGGCCAATTACCAATATCGCATTATATGGTTGCGGGATGACAGGAGGAGAACGATCTGATAGATAACATTACGGTTTTCGATTTTGAAACAACCGGCACTGATCCGGAGCATGACCGAATTATAGAGTTGGCCGCGATTCGCTGCATTAACGGCGAAATCGTAAGCCAATTTCAATCTTTGGTGCAGTTCGAAGGAGAGCTTCCTTCAAAGATTACGGAGATCACAGGTATTAAACAGGAAGAATTGGCCGGGGGTATCAGCGAGGACTTGGCTTTTAAGATGCTGCGAAACCTTGCCCAGGACAGCCTGCTTGTCGCTCATAATGCAGCATTCGACATGGGATTCCTCCATTTCTGGATGCAACGAACCGGCGGCCGCACTTTTAGCAATGAATTTATTGACACCATGACCATCTCTCGTGAACGACATCCATATCCGCACAAATTGATTAACATGACAGAACGATACGGAATTGAGTTATCAGGAGCACATCGAGCTTTGAATGATGTAATCGGGACTTGGGAGTTGCTCAGAGCTATGCATGCTGAACAGCCTGTTGATGATTGGATCAACCGCTTAGGCTACTTATCGAAATACGGACCGCCTAAATGGGCACCAAAGCACGCGAAACTGTTCGGGACATCGAACCAATATGAACGTCGAGCAAATTGATTTGTTCTCACAGGTCGATTTTAAGTCGGCTCCTACCGAAAGCGTCGTAGTGTTAAATGGTTTTTATTACGGGGAACGGACCCGCCAGTTCGTCTCCTTCGTGCAAGGGAAGCGTCATTTCGAAATTCTGGCCAGTCAGTGCAAGGGGCCGAAGTGGCCGAAAGACTGGCAAGAGAGAATCATGAGGGAGCGTGTGATATGAAGGAAAAGATGGCTGTTATGAACAGATGGTTGGATGAAGCAATAGCTGAAGGCGGTGATGCTGTGAAGGAACATTTACATGCTATCGCACGAATTGTAGGCGGACAGGTTTCCCGCGTTGCTGATCCGAACGACATTCCAAGAGTGCTTTCAGGCACTATCGAAGAGGTAGGAAAAGGATTAACGGCTGGCATGCTGATGCAGCACGGTCGTGTAGGAGTTGTGGATGTAAAAATGTTCAGTTTGTCCAGGAGCGAACAATGAAGCACGGCCATCGCCCGACGCGGCGCCAAAAATCCCAGATTAAGACGGCGGGCTTTAATCCCGACAACTGGCTCGTAGTTAAAAATTTATCGAATCAACTGCACTTAATCCACCGAAATACCGGCACGACTAAGATTATTGCAATTTAGGAATGGGGGTGATCGTCAGTGGAATCCATTGTTAATCCGCAGCCGGATGATCCTCATATCCGGATCGCACATGCCATACATAGGGAGATGATCCGTAGGAAGTTTACAGCGCGCCAGCGCAACATCATAGATTTCATCCTTACTCTAAGTTGGGGCTGCGGGAAGCCATCGGCGATCATTCCCCGCTTAAAAGATTTCAGGCTTTGCGGTGTCGGCTCAAATCATATACGAAGAGAACTGCTGGCATTGTCAGTAGCGAATGTGATCTATTGGGACGGGGCTATGAATGCCTTTCAAATAAATAAGCATTATGACTGCTGGGAGATCGAGATTGTAGACGATTTCGACAAGAAAGATATGGATAAATTGATCAGTTATAACCTTGAGATCAAGTCTCCAAATCTGGATAAAAAACTTCCCGAAATGGGAAGTGACTTCCCAAAAGGGGAAGAAACGGATGTTCCTGAAACGGGAACAGACTTCCCGAAACGGGAACCCAACTTCCCAAAAAGGGAAGTGAAAAGTTCCCGAAATGGGAAGTTAAAAGTTCCCGAAATGGGAAGTCGAAAACTTGTTTATCCTTGTCGTATCAAGCGATTTCGGCTCTCTAAAACAAGTATTAAAGCAATTATTAAAAAAAGAACTACAACAACAACTACTACAAGATCGCAAGCAGCTGGCGATTTTTCATTCGGAAACATCTTCAAGGCTTACGAGAAAAATTTCATCGGTGGAGGAAAGATCACTCAGTTTGATGTCGATGAGTTTTCAGCCCTTTTTGACGATTTCGGTGGGGAATGGCTGCTTAAGGCAATGCGAGAGGCCTACCGTCAGGGACCAGATAAACGGAATCTAGCTTATGTGCACGGGGTTCTTAAAGGGTATCGTCTCCGCGGAGGCCCTGAAGCGGATGGGACGAAACAGCAGGGAGATCGGTCAAAAGAACCTGATCCAGTTCGTCCGTCCAGGCAAAAGCAGCGTAGTACTCGAGCAGCAGAATTAAGAAGGCGAGCGGAGGAGGGACGACAGCGTGACCAGGGATGACGTCATTGAGATTATCGCAGAGCTTATCGAGAATTACCCTAGCTTCGATGACAGTGAGGATAATATCGACCGCCATTATAAATATCTTCAAGATTTTCCGTTTGAAGCGGCAATGAAAAATGTTCAGGAGTACATCAAGACAAATAGGTTCCCGCCGACGATTGCGGACATCCGCGGCAGGCTTGGTGACCAGATGGACAGCCAGCGCAGCAAGGATGCAGCAGCAGCGCATTTCGAAAGTCTTGACTCTTGGAGTGCTAATGACGAGCCGCCGCCGGCGGGGTATTGGGAAAGCATGAAAGAGAAATTGCGAGGTGATGCAGATGCTTGACCGTGAGGCATTGCTGGAATCTATGGGCATTGAAAGACCGGTCGATCTGCAGGCTGAGCAGGCTGTTCTTGGAGCAATACTGCTGGATCGAGCAGCTTACGATGTGGCTGCTGAGACTCTTCAGGGGGGAGAGTTTTCGGACGGGGGTCACGCACGAATATTCCGGGCAATGCGCCAGCTTCGTGAAGAGGAGCAACCGCTGGATCTTGTCACCTTAACGGCCCGGTTACAAGACAGTGAGGAGATTGACAAGATAGGCGGCGTAACGTATTTGGCCAAGATGGCCAGTGCGGTTCCGACAGCTTCAAACGTTGCTCACTACGCAGGTCGAGTGCAAGAAATGTTTCTCCGGCGGTATGCCTTAGACGTGGCACTAGACATGTTACGCAATGCCGGCGAGGAGCAGGATGTGAAAGGTTTTATCGCGATGGCCGAGACGGCCGTCTCCAAGCTTTCCGATCAAACCGTCCCTGTCCGTGAATTCGCTCCGATGAAGCAGGTACTGATGCAGGTGTGGGAGGAAGCGGAGGAGCGTTACAACACGAAGGACATCAACCGGGGTGTTACCGGCATTCCGTCGGGATTCATTGATTTGGACCGTATGACAGCCGGCTTCCAACGAAATGATCTGATCATCATTGCAGCACGTCCTTCCGTCGGCAAGACGGCATTTGCTCTGAATATCGCACAGAACGTCGGCATCCGTACCCGCGAGACTGTGGCGATATTCTCGCTTGAGATGTCTGCAGCGCAACTCGTACAGCGTATGATCTGCGCAGAGGGAGAGATTGACGCCAGTCGGATGCGTACAGGGAGCTTTGAAAGTGAAGATTGGGAGAAGATGGCTAAAGCCGTTAGCAAGTTGTCGGAAGCTGACATTCACATCGACGACACGCCAGGCATCACAGTCAACGAGATCCGCGCCAAGTGCCGCCGGCTGAAGAAGGAAAAGGGACTCGGCATGATCCTGATTGACTACCTGCAGCTCATTCAGGGCAGCGGTCGCCGCGGGGCTAATAGACAGGAAGAAGTCTCACAGATCAGCAGGACGTTGAAGCAGATCGCCCGTGAGTTGGAAGTACCGGTCATTGCCCTTTCTCAGCTCAGCCGGGGTGTTGAGCAGCGCCAGGACAAACGTCCGATGATGTCCGATCTTCGGGAGTCCGGAGCGATCGAGCAGGATGCTGATATTGTCGGGTTCCTTTACCGGGATGACTATTACGACAAAGAGTCCGACAAAAAGAACATCATAGAGATCATTCTTGCCAAACAGCGGAACGGTCCAGTGGGTACTGTAGAACTCGTCTTCCTGAAGAACTTTAATAAATTCGTCAACATGGAACACACGTACAGCACGACGCCGGAACCTCCGTATGAACCGAAGGGCAAGCGTATTCCTGACATGTATGGGGGAGGGCAGAGGAGCGCATGAAGTATCGACTACAACTGATCTGGCTCGATGGCAAGGTGATCGGAGAGGTTTACACGCTGCGGCCAGCTCGCAGAAGGAGGCTAGGCTCATGATCAAGTTCACGGTATACGGCGAACCGGTCGCACAGGGGCGGCCGCGTGCATCCACCAAAGGAGGATTTGTCCGGATGTACGATCCAGAAAAAAGCCGGGATTACAAGGACTATGTGAAGATCGCGGCAGCCGAACATGCGCCGTCGACGCTGTTGGCAGGACCTCTCGCCGTCATGATCATTGCATACCGTTCCATACCCAAAAGCTTCAGCAAGAAGAAAGCAGCAGCTGCCGAAGCCGGCGAAATATATCCGACCAGCAAGCCAGATGCCGACAATTACCTGAAGGGCGTAAAGGACGCGTTGAAAGGCGTCATGTGGGTGGATGACAGTCAGGTCGTCGATGCATATGCCCGCAAGCGTTACAGTTTCAAGCCTCGTATCGAGGTTATCATTCGACAATTAGGAGCGTGAAAAAACATGTCATACACGGAATTTAAGGCAGTGCTAAAGAAAATCAACCTGAAGCCAAAGGGCGTAAAAGAAATCGTTCTGGAGGTTTCGGACGGCGCGCTTCACGGCAAGATCGACATGCTTTCCGAAATGTTGGACGGCCGCGTTGCCATCGCTATCGATTCGGAGATCGTTCGCTACAACGTCCAAATCAATGCCCGGACTGAAAAGCCGATTCGGACATATCGCGTTGATGACCAGGGGATTGTATCCGAGGTCAAGCCGGAAGGAGAGCAACTGGAGCTGGAACTTGGTATGGCAAAACGCCCGGATCAGGTAACGGATATTCCAGAGGAGATCAGCCGCGAGGTGGTGGACGAGTTTATTATTACTGGATTGGCACCGCGGCCAAAAGGGTTTTATCCGCTTGCAGAGTGGATTGAGCGCATTATCGATGGAGAGACGTATCTCAAGATCGCTGGAGAGAACGGAATGAGCAGTGGGCGAATTGTCGATCTGATTGACGAGTATCGTCAGTCAGTTGCACCGCTGGCTGCTATGTGGGATACATGGCGTAAGGAGAAAGCAGAACGGCAGAATTCGGAGGATCGAGAGGTTTCGGAAGAAGAGGAAGATCAGGATGGCGACGAGTCTTCTGTTTCGGGACAAGATGTCACTTATGATCCTCCAATGAGCGATGAGCCAGACATTGAAATGGAAGATGGTGAGGGCCAAGAGGAAGCGGGTTCCGGCGAGGATGCTCTTAACGATTGGGAGCAGTCGATAACGGGCGGACCAGAATCACACCAGAGCGATTCGTCTGAGCCGGTTGACGTTGAAACTTTTATTCTGACGGAGAAACCTCAGTACGAAGACATTCCGTTTGATTTTCCGAATTTGCTACAGCGGCGGAAAGGCGGCGAAACGTGGATGGACATTGCAAAAACTTTGGGAATTTCATCCACAAGGCTTTCGGCAGCCTGGCACAAATATAAAAACCGTATCAAAGAGCAGCGGGGTGGCGCTGCTTGAGTCAAACGATCAAATGGGCCGAGAGAGCAATTGGCACCCAGAACGTTCGTGAGTTGCAGGAGCACGGCCTAACGGTCGTGCCTCTGAAACTGATAGAACAGCTTAAAACAGTTAAGGCTCAACAAACAATCGTTATCGAAGGCGTAGCCCTGACGGTTATGCCGTTTGAAGAGGATCATTTAGATTCGGCAAAAGCCGGTTACGTCTGCTGGGATTGACGGAGGTGCGGGGATGGCCAAAAGGGAGAATGGATTTGGACCGGTCAAATCATGGTTTGAAACGCCGGCACAACGAATGGAACGTGAGCAACGTTTGCAAGAAAGATCCGCTCCACTGATCAAGAAGTGGGAGCGAACCATGACCAAAGACGAATATCTGCAGGCTGTGCGGGAGGGGCGCAGCCGTGCGGATATTGTGCTGAAGCATTTTAATAATGATCAGCGTGAGTTTAAGAAGCAGCTTAAGGAATGGAAAATCACTGAGGCGGAGGCGGTTGAGGTGGTACAGGGGACACAGACGGGAATTACCGTTACGAAGGAAGAGTATCTGCATCGTCGGTTGAATGGCGAGAAAAGAAGCGCAGTTCTTCATTCGCTGGGTTTAGCGGGACCGAAGGGGTATGAATTGCTTAAGGAATGGGGCATCCGGGAGATGGACGCCGAGGAACGGGAGTTGGCAATTCTATCTCCTTCCAGGACTGCATCTGAGGTGGATAAGCGTATTTCGGAACAGATCGAACAGAACGCGGAAGCGCGGGGTCTTATCGGGGATGACATTTTGAAACGTATGGAACAACGGGCCGCTGCACAAGAACAGGAATTGGCTGAGCTTCAGGCAGCTACGGCGCTTTGGAAGAATGAAGCCGAGCGGAAGGACGAGTATATTAAGGACCTCGAAGGAGAATTGACTAAAGCCCGCGCGGAGACAGAGCTGGGGCATGAACGCTTTATGTCAGTGTCGGAGGAGATGGCTGATGAAATCGCTCGGTTGAAGGATGCCCTCTCTGGAGCTGCAGTCATCTCCGATCACGCAGGCGCTCGTATCCAAGAGCTCGAAGTTGAGAGGGGGCTGCTTCTTCAGACCATCGAGCAGGCTGCCAGCGAAGAATCAGGTATCATCGCTTTGCGGATCCCGATTCTATCGGTGGCTATCGCCAACGTAGAGCGGGCGCGCATCTATGCTGCAGTAGAGGCCTTGAGCAATGACGTCGAGGCTGCCGAAATTGACCGTGAACGTGTCATGACGGAACTATTCGATCTGCTGCAACGGGCAGTCAATTTCATCACGGCGGACCTGGCTGAGCTCCACCCGGGCAAGGATGTATCCGGTTTTGTCCTTGAGTTCTTCAATCACTACAATGAGCAGCACTTAGCCATCCTGTCCGGAATTAGAAAGGCGGGGTGAGGAGATGCGGAATACTTTGGGTGATCTGAATAATCATCTGTTTGCACAATTGGAGCGATTATCGGATGAAGAGTTATCGGGAGACAAGTTGATTGAGGAAATCAACAGAGCAAAGGCTGTAACGAGCGTTGCATCACAGATTATTGCTAATGGTGCTTTGGTGCTTGAAGCAAGAAGAATTGTTGATGACAGCCTGAAAGCTGATGCCAAGCTTCCGAAAATGCTGGAGGGCTGAGGATGCCTCGTAGATATTCAGATGAACAGAAAGATTTCATTAAAGAGATTGCTCCCGGAAAGTATAACAGCGAAATCACTGCATTGTTCAACGAGAGGTTTGGTACAAACCTCTCCGAAGGACAGATTAAGAGCTTTAAGGCAAATTTGAAGATAAGTAGTGGCGTACCCAGAAGACGATTAACTGGTGATGAAGGCTTGTTTACGAAAACACAAAGGGACTTTATTAAAAGGCATGTTACGGGTCGTCTCAATCATGAACTCGCTGCTCTTGTTAATGAAACCTTCGGTTTATCGATCACAACCAAGCAAATGAATACTTGGAAGAAGAACCACGGCCTATCCAGTGGACTCGACAGGCGTTTCCAGAAGGGCCACTCACCTGCGAACAAAGGAACGAAGGGTCTTCATAATGTTGGAGGCAATCGAACGTCTTTCAAACCAGGTCAGCAGCCTTTGAATTATAAGCCGATTGGATATGAACGAGTGGATAGGGATGGTTATACCTTAATCAAAGTCTCGGACGAAGGCCCTTGGGACAAGCGATGGAGGCATAAACACAAAGTGATTTGGGAAAAAGCAAATGGTCCTGTACCCAAAGGACACGTCATAATATTTGCCGATCAGAATAAGCGTAACATCGTAGTAGACAACCTTATTCTGATCCCACAATCGAAGCTTTCAACTCTAAACAAAAAGGGTTTGCTGCATAATGACGCAGATCTAACTAGGACCGGGCTTATTATGGCTGATATTTTCCAAAAAATCAGTGAAAGGAAACGAAGCAAGTGTGAGAGGAGCTGACGGCAGGTGAACCCTTATGACTTCTACATCACTCCAGATGAATATGAGCAGGCTGCTTCGATTGGAGTCAGCGCATTTAACTTGGAGCGACGGATCCGACTGCTTGGTTGGACCAAGCAGAAAGCTTTGTCAACGCCGATGAGAACGCAGAAGCCTCGCGACTTTTATAAAGAGTGGGCACGGCTCGCTGAGCAAAATGGTATCTGTTATGACTCCTTCATGAATCGTGTTCGAAAAGGCTGGGGACCAGAGAGAGCGGCTACTCAGCCGCTCCCTTCAGAGGAAGATATCCGAGCCCAGGCACTACGTGCTACGGAGCATGTACGTGTTCATCCCGAAGAGTATAAGCGCTTGGCTGAGGAGAATGGTATTCCGTATGCTACATTCCACAGGAGAGTCAAGGTATCCGGATGGGATTATGAACGAGCTGCGACAGAACCGTTGTGGACTCGGCAGCAGATGGGGCGGCTCGGTGCGCAGCGACTACGGGAACGGGAAGGCGATTGGGCTGCTCAGATATTTGGTAAGCGAGATGCATCTGGATGAATATGGAGGAATATGGCATGCAATTGAAAATTAGAGCATGGGCCACTTCGAAACGAAAAGGTAAACTGGTTAATGGCGTGTATGAAATACATTGTGATGGTCGATTTCAAGGATATGCCCCTATTATCCCTTTGAAGGAAATGGGAATAGTAAAGCGCGTTAATCAATGCGGAGAAGCCGAACGGTTTTTGAATACGGACCAAGGGAAAGCGTGGTTCGCTATGAACAGACGTTTCAGCGCTTTATGAATACGGAAGGACATGGAAGAGGTGAAAAGGATGGCAAAGATAACGATTCAATATGAAGATGGTCGGCCGGACGAGGTACATGACGCGACACAATTCATTATCTTCCACGTTCCGCCGAGCAACAAGCCGGAGCAACTCGTCATGACGGCACAATGCTCTTCTGAATTTCTGAGGCAGGCGATAACGGAGGAGAATGCACGGGGTTATTACAAGCAAGCGTTCAAGGCGATGAGTCAGAAGAGATTGGGGGAACGAGAGCAATGACTATGCACTGGTCTGATAGATATCCGCATGATTTGCATGCTTCCGCCATCCTCAAAAATGGCAAGATCAAGCGGTGGAAGGTCGGCAACGGAAAGCTGAGTAACAAGTATAACATCGATCTCCTCATGCCTGATTATAGCTATCAAGAGAAAACATGGACCGTAAACAACTTTCTTGAGTCCCAGGACGTATTTAATAGGCATTCGCCGGATTGGTTCCGACAGTGGCCGCACGCTGACGATTACATTGGCTTCCCGGCATATTCGACACTGATGAAGGCCATTACCATCTGGCAGCCGTGGGCGACGCTACTAGCTCTTGGGGAAAAGGAATACGAGACCCGGAGCCGGCGGACAAATCACAGGGGGAAGATCGCGATTCATGCCGGGCTTCAAATCGACAGGGCAGCGTGTGAACGTGAGCCGATTAAGTCGACGCTGGCGAAGCATGGGTATACGGTGGACAACCTTCCGACAGGTGCAGTCGTGGGTATAGCTGATCTGGTGGAGTGCTGGGCAGTTGGTGAAGTCTATAACAGTGGAGTAACGGCTTTATTCAATGGAGTGGATGGATCCATGAGAGATGTTAATTCAACCGAGTGGGAATTTGGTGATTATTCCATTGGCCGTTATGCATATCAAATGAAGGACGTAAAGCGGCTGGAGAAACCGCTCCCGGCTAAAGGGCAGCAGGGCCTATGGAATTGGGAGGGAGGATTCATATGAAGCAGAGGCTAACTTCGAAACAAGCGTCCGCACTTGATTGCATTCAGACTTTTATCCAGCAGAATGGTTACTCGCCATCTATACGGGAGTTGGCTGAGGCACTCGGATATAATAGCAGTTCGACGGTGCATGCGCTGCTGGACAAGCTTATCGAGAAGGGATATATCAGTAAGGAACCAACGGGGCCGCGGACGATAAGGGTTCTAAAAGAAGAGAATGCCTCTCCAACGGATGAACCAGAATTGCAATCACCTCAGTTCGTGCGCATGAAAGCAGCTCTGATAAACATACTTGATGTATCAACGGATGATTTTGCGCTACATCAAGCACGATATGGACTTGGTATCGACAAATAAAAGAATCCCCCACGTATGCCTGGCAGCGGCGTGGGGGACTTAACGGTTTAAGCTCACCATCATTATATCATATCGGGGGATGGTGAGGAGGGATGGCGATGGTATGGCAAACAGAATTATTTCCGACTGCGACGGACGCGGAGGTCCAGCGCACGAAATTCCTGCTCGGCAAATATAAGAGTATGAAGTTGCTGATGAACGATTTCGAGGAGCACGAGGAAGAGATGCGACAAACGGCCATTGACGGGGAGGTCGCTCGTCGCATCGATCAGGAAGATCTACACGCCGATAAGACGGCAAATGCCGCGATCTTGGCGGAGAAGCAACGCTGGGTATACGAGCAGTACCAATTCTACACGCGCCAGCTCCAGAGGGCGGCGGCGCTGATTCAGGACGAGGAAGTTGGGAAGGCGATCCGGTTTCGGTATCTGGAGGGATACTCGTTCAAGGAGACGGTACTGTTCTTCCGGAAGGGCGCTAGTGAGAGCACTATCAGGCGGCACATAAAAGACGGGGAGAAGAGCATCGCAAATTCGCTGAAGTTGTTCGGGTTCTTCGAGCAGGACGGCGTGAAATTTTGACCGGGAACTGACCGTAAGTTGACTGCAAGTTGACAGTCTTCTGACGGTTTTTCCGTGTTATATTAATAGCGTGCCATACGAGGTTAACCGCCTCACTCCTCCGTTGCCGCCCCGAAAGGGGCGGCTTTTATTCTATCAAGTACAGTGGTATATTTAAACAACTGATGTATGAAAAGGGGATTTATGGTGATTGAAAAAATAATGCAATTTGTTAAAAAGTATTGGTATTTATTGTTGCTTCCAATAGTCTTTCCTATCTCAATTAGTCAAGTAATCCGAATTCCTTTAGGTAATTGGACGATTGGAGATGGAAATGCGTGGGTTAGTTTCTTTGGAAGTTACCTTGGTGGAATTGTTGGTGGTATTATTACTCTCTTTGTTTTTAAAAAGACTATTGAAAAACAAGAAGAAATGCAGAAATCATTGAAAAATGAGCAGGATGAGATAAGGAAATTATCCATGAAGCCTTACTTAACGGCTCGACTAACCCGTGCAAATGACAATATTGAATATGTTTTTGAGTTGGATTACCTACCGTTAATTGAAGACATTTCATCATGTGAAAGAATGATTGTCTATGTAAGGCTTGAGAATGTGGGAATGGGCAATGCCGTAGGGATTTCATTTTATGCAGATGAAGGTTATTATACGAATTTTGATCTGGACCCCTTGACCATAAGGGTTGGGACAGCAATGTCATTAAGATTACAAATTGTGTCTTTTGCACATGAGGATAAGTTTGAAATTAAAATCCGTCTTACTGATTTACTAGGAAATGCCTATAATCAAATTGTCAAATTCGCTAAAATACAGGGTGATATTTCAGTGTTATCAATAAGTGAACCGGTTCCGATAATTGAATTTAGAGCAGGCAAGGACTAAATTGTAAAAAGCGCCCAAAGGCGCTTTTTCTATTGGAGGGATATATTATGAACATTAAAATAATTTCGCTGGAACTTATTAATCCAGCAACGTACAACCCGCGCGTTGACCTGCAGCCAGGTGATCCGGAATACGAGAAGCTGTGGCGTAGCATCGAAACATTCGGGTACGTCGAACCAATCGTTTGGAATGAGACCACCGGTAATATGGTTGGCGGGCATCAACGGTACAAGATCTTGAAGGCGCGCGGTGATACGGAGGCAGCTGTCTCCGTCGTGAATCTGGACGAGCAGCAAGAGCAGCTGCTTAATCTGGCTTTGAACAAAGTCACTGGTCGATGGGATGAAGAGGCACTTGCCAGGCTGCTAGGTGATCTGCGAACCGCTGATGCTGATTTGGACTTGTCAGGCTTCGAGGGCGATGAAATCGATAGACTTCTTGCAGACTTCGAAGAGCCGCCGGCAGATCAACTGGGTGACTTTCAAAACCGGGAGATCAACGTCAATGATTTCGATGAGTCACAATTTGATTGCAAATGCCCACGCTGCGGATTTGTTTTCGACCGGGAGGATGCATCATGAGTGGTGCGGCGGATCCAGCTTGGAACTGGCGACTATCCGATCTGGCAGAAGTTAAGCAGAACGGCTTGTCCGTGTTCTCTTGTTTCTCCTGTGGAGGCGGCTCGACGATGGGCTATAAACGCGCTGGATATACGGTTCTTGGTAATGTAGAGATTGATCCACAGATGATGAGGTTGTACCGTCGCAACCATAATCCACGCTTCCCTTTTCTTATGCCAATACAGCAATTCAAGACGCTTCCTGACAGCGAACTCCCTCCAGAGCTGTTTAATTTAGACATCCTGGACGGTTCACCGCCTTGTAGCGTCTTTTCGCTTTCGGGGGATCGGGAAGAGAAGTGGGGCGGGGAATACGCCTTCCGCGAAGGGCAGGCAGTTCAGCGCTTGGATGACTTGTTTTTTGATTTCCTTGATGTTGCTGAAAGACTACAGCCGCGTGTTATTATGGCGGAAAACGTGAAAGGTATGATTGTAGGGAATGCTCGTGGATATGTTAGCTTGATCTTATCGCGGTTCCGTGAGATTGGCTATCGGATACAGCTCTTCCTGTTAAATTCGGCCACTATGGGCGTCCCTCAAAAGAGGGAGCGCCTTTTCTTTATTGCAGCACGTAAGGATCAGTGTTTCCCAGCGTTGAAACTGGCATTCAATGAGCCGCTGGTGTTGTATGAGGAGGTACGAAGTGGTGAGGGTAAGCCGTTAAATCCGATGAAGAAAACGTATCAAAGGTGGATGAGAAAGCGTCCGAGTGATTTGAGTATGGGCCATGTTACACGACGGGAGAAGGGGAAGTCGAGTGATTTTAACACAATGATTCTTAAAAATCAGAAAGTGGCAAACACACTTGCTAGTTCCTCATGGTTCCTACGTTCCGATGAGCCGAGCCGAATCAGTGATATGGATTCCATTCGAATTCAAACCTTCCCTGCGGATTATGATTTTTTGGATGCAGACGTGTCATATGTGTGTGGCATGAGCGTACCGCCAGTAATGATGCAACGAATAGCTGAGCAAGTAGCTATGCAGTGGTTCCAAAAATAAAAGAGAGGCGCTCTAACGCCTCTCTCATCCGACCGGAAACACACCGGCCGAGATCGTGCAAAGCCGTGGCCACGGTGTACGAACGCACGATCTCATATCCATATTACTGGATGGTGGTGTGTTTCGCAATGGAAAAAACGAACGAATGTTCGAGTGTGGATTTTCTCCAGCAGCACGAACTTGAAATGGCCCAGAACATCATGGAGAGCAAAGAACAATACCGGAAGATTATCAAAGCAGCTATTGCCCGTTGGGTAAAGGATTTTCAGGATGGTCGAATTGAAGTTCAGTCCGTCGATGATCTGAGGAAATTAATAGAACTAGACATAAGCTTGCAAAAGGAAGACTTATCTTGACCCTTCTCGCTCCACCTCTTCAATGGCGGTGAGGTGGAGCTGGAGAAGTTTACGTCGCCGTTGATCTGTTATTAGATGGACGCTATAGACGAAAATTACTGCAAGTATTATTACTGCGAACATTTCCATGTTTTTTATTTCTTTGTTCAATTGCTTTAACTGAGAGTCGATATCCAATAGACCAGTTGACAATGCAGCTATTATGCTCATCATCGCTAAGATAATCGGCATAACACTAAAAAGTATCGTTATGGCGTTTTTTATGATGGTATCAGGAGTGATAGCTCTCAGATTCAGTTTAGCTTGCCTTAGAGCATCTGGGGTCATTGATTTATATAAAGAATAAATCATCATGACATCGTTCTGACGAATAACAGCATTGTTTTTCGTGTTTCTTATGATATTTCTGTAAATCTTTTTCTTGAGTTGTCTGAACTCTTTTAGCTCCATAAACAAAAAAATGCTTGCTGCTACGATTAGTAAATAGTAATAGTACATGCCGATACTCCTTCCCTCTAAATAGGTTATCGGCAAAAAAGGAAGGAAAGTAACAATAAGCGGGGGTGGTGGTATGTAGTGGCAAAGGAACGCAGCCCGAATCGTGATATTGCCAAACAGATGTGGTTGGACAGCGACGGCAAAATGCTACTCAAAGATATTGCTGCCGCACTCGGCCTCGGGGAAACCCAGATACGTAAGTGGAAGAGTCAGGATAAATGGGCAGCCGATTTGAAAGGTAACGTTACCAATGAAATTAAAGGTAACGTTACTGATCGAAAGGGAGCGGGGAAGGGTAACAAGAAGGCCGCCGGCAGTAAAGGCGGTGCTCCCAGAGGCAACCAAAATGCGAAGGGTAACCGCGGTGGACCGGGCGGGCCGATCGGTAATAAGAAGGCGGTAACGACCGGAGAGCATGAATCAATCTGGTTCGATACCTTGGACGAGAATGAGCAGGAGCTGCTGGCCGGGATTGATACGGATCCGATTGTTCAGGCCGACGAAGCGATATTGCTTTTATCGATACGGGAACGGCGAATGCTTAATAGGATTAAGGATATGACAGCCGGATTGACCGAGACGCAGCGACGAGAGCTTCAGCAGCTTCGGACAGTCAAAGAAGCATTCCCGGTATACGATGAGCGGACAGGGACGACAAAGACGGTCGTCAAAACACGGGACGAGCTGGTGACGACCGAGATAGAAGAGAAAACCATCTCAACGATTGAACGCATTCTGAGCATTGAAGAAGCGTTGACCCGAGTGCAGGCTCAGAAGGTAAAAGCAATTAAATTGCGTTATGAAATCGGCAGTCCTGAGCAGCAGGCTCGTCTCGATAAGTTGCGCGGCGAGGCTCGAAAGCTTGGAATTAACGACATTAAGGAGCCATTGCATATTGTCGTGGACTACGGAGACGATGAGGACGGCGATGAGTTATGAGCGCAGCCGTCAAAGTCCAGTTCAACAGCCATTTCCGCCAGGTCAATCGGACGAAGCGGCGGTATCGTGCCCTTCGTGGCAGTGCCGGCTCCGGGAAGTCCGTTAATATCGCCCAGGACTACATTCTAAAACTCGGCGATCCGAAGTACGCCGGGGCGAACCTACTCTGTGTCCGGAAGGTTAACGAGACAAACCGTAATAGTACGTATGCGGAGTTGACCGGCGCGATAAACCGAATATACGGATCCCGCGCTGACGAGTATTGGGAAGTGCTTCGCTCTCCTCTGTCGATCCGCAGCCGGGTAACCGGCAATGAGGTTATCTTCCGCGGTATGAACGATGTACGGGACCGTGAAAAAGTTAAGTCGATTAACTTTTCTCATGGCAAACTGGTCTGGATCTGGGTGGAGGAAGCAACGGAGCTGCAGGAATCGGACGTCGACATTCTCGATGACCGGTTGCGCGGTATTCTTCTAAATCCGAATCTGTATTATCAGATCACTTTCACCTTTAACCCGGTATCGGCTCAACACTGGATCAAGCGGAAGTACTTCGATTATGAGAGCCCGGACGTGCTGGCGCATCATTCTACGTACCGAACAAACCGCTTTATTGACCCGGCCTATTACCGCCGGATGGAGCGGCGCCGTCTCGAGGACCCGGAAGGTTATGCTGTTTACGGCGAGGGGGAATGGGGCGAGCTCGGCGGCCTGATCTTCAAGAACTTTGTAATTCATGACTTCGGCACGTCCTTCGATATGTTCGATAACATGCATCATGGTCAAGACTTTGGTTTTAATCACGCGAATGCGATTCTCACCGTCGGTGTTAAAGATGGTGAGTTTTTTGTTTGCGATGAAATATATGTGCATGAAATGGACACCAGCCAGATCATCGAAATCGCGGACCGTAAGGGGCTGAGCAAGTATCTGTCTATGTACTGCGACTCCGCTGAGCCGGATCGTATTCAGATGTGGCAGAATGCCGGCTACAACGCGACGGCGGTCGTTAAGGAACCTGGCAGTGTGCAGGCACAGATCGACTATCTTAAGCAGCGTAAGATCCACGTCCATCCCGATTGTGTGAACACGATCAAGGAGATTCAGCAATGGTCGTGGCGCAAGGATAAGAAGACCGGGTTATACCTGGACGAGCCGGTTGCATTTATGGATGATGCGATGGCAGCGCTTCGGTATGCTGCTGAGCCGCTTCGTCGTCCGGAAATGAGATATAGCACTCAACGGCCGTCAGGCTGGTAATTTGGTATAGTAGTGGAAAGGGGTGGTTGTCGTGAAGCAGAGGATAACAATTGAACAGGTATACGAATTGCCTGATATGCACAAGCGAAAACTGGTAGATTTGTGGAAGCCTGAGCGAGGAGACATGTTCTACAACCTTAAACGAAAGATTATTCTGATTGCGGAAGCTACCTCGGAAGAAGGTATAGAGTCATCGGGAGAGTTAGTTCAAAGGCATGATTGTTTACCGCTTCTCTCCATCGGCCAGATGATTGAATTGATTGAGAGCTGGTACACTTCACATTTTCCTATTCGAAGTAAAGGAAATCTGCTGTCCATGGAATTCACGTTTGAAAATGAGCTCAATGACATATCAGTGAATCGCCGAATAATATTCAAATGTGATTTTGAAGATAAGATTGCAGGCAGGCCAAATGAAGAATATGCCGATGTACTGTGGAGGATTGTAAAGAACATACTCTAAACGAACATGGTCGCTCACCAGAGCGGCCTTTTTATTTGCCCAGAAAGAAGGTGATGCAATTGACCATCGTCTACAGCAAGAAACCATTTCCGCCGCCGCCTTTCGACGTTGACGTTGCCCGGATGTCCTACTTTCGTGCGCTCTATGAGGGCGAACATGCCGAAATATTCCCGCGGGCGAAGCGAGTAGCCAAGGACACTCGTCATGGCTTTAAGCGGACTGGAATTAAGTCATGGGTGCAGACGACAGAAGTTGTTGATACAAGTCATTTGTACGTAGTAGCCAACTTCAGCAGCCTGGTCGCAGAAGTGCCAGCTGACCTAATCAATCGGGCGCTTGGCAATGTCTCTGCAGATACAGAGGATGACAACGCTTTGCTCGAATTCATCTCTGCTGTCGCCGCAGCAAGCAAGCCAACAGAGAAGATTTGGGCGGCTGTCACCCAGCATCAGGTTGACGGCCTGATCGCCTACCGTGTGCGTCGGGATGCCAAGGGGAAGGTATGGTTCGAGTGGGAACTTGGAGATCGCTACTTCCCGCATGACGACGGAGCGGGTGCCGACCTGGCATGGATCGAGGAATGGGGCGAACCTGCGAACCGACAGAAGTACCTTCGAGTAGAGAGGCAGCGACTTGATGATTTAGGCCTGGCGGTCCTGCAGATGGTGTACAGGATGGAAGGCAACACAGTTGGAGAACAGGTAGAACCGGAAACGTATTCGGCAACTTATAACGTCGATGTCCCGGATGACACCGTTCTCGCTGGCGTGACCGAGCTGCTTTGTGGAGCCATCACGAACGACGAGACGCTGCGTCACAAGCGTGGCCGATCAGCATTGCGGAACATCGATACGATTCAAGAGGAAATTAACTGGACGATCAGCCGGGATAGCATCGTCTTTGACAAACACGGAAAGCCGAAGCTTGCGATTCCCCGCGGGCTGTGGGATACCGTAGCAAATGAGAATGCTAAAAACTACGGTCAACGCTTCGTTCGGAACGCCGACCTTGAAGTTGTCAGCTATGACGAGAACAAAGGTGCAATCCCACAGTATATTACCTGGGATGCTAAGACGGCGCAGAGCTTCGAACATGTGACGCGCCTAATCAAGTACATGCTGGCAATCAGTAAGACCTCGCCGCAGGCGGCCGGGCTCGAAGAGGGCAAAGGTGACTCTGGCGTTGCTCTGCTTTATCTTTGGATCCAATCCGTCATCAAGGCCGAGGCGATCAAGGACAAGTTTGATTCCGGTATCAAGGACGCTATCCGGAAATGCATCATTCTTGAAAATGCACTTGGAGGCACTGACTACGAGGTCAAGGCACCGTCGATCGAGTGGGGTGGTATGCTGCCGAAGGCGGACAGCGAGAAGGATACTGAAGAGACTGAGAAGTATGCTGGCGGCGTACAGTCGCTTGAAACTACAGTCCGTCGCATGCATCCAGATTGGTCGGAGGAGGCGATTACCGCAGAAATCCAGAAGATACAGGACGAGCAGGCGGTTGATACGCTCAATCCTACTTACAGGCAGCCGCCAAAGGTGACGGTGTGAGATGGAGGACATTGATCAATTAATCGCACTCTATGTCAACACTGACGAGAGGCTGCGGGATCTTGTGCAATCGCTTGAGGATGGTAACCTCTCGACGCGCCGTAAGGATCAGTTGCTTCAGCAGATCGATGCCATTATCTCCGAGTTGACCGGGCAAGCCGGGGAACAGATGGCAGGAATTGTTGGCGATTCGTACCGAGCTGGTACTTCAGCTGCCGTTGAGCAAATGGTCGCTGCAGGGTTTGCGAGGGAATCAATCAACCAGACGATTAAGACCGTCGTACACCAGGGCGCTGCGCAGGCGATCATGGACGAGGCGTTTTACTCGATCCTCGAAGCATCGGACAACATGAGCGCAGATGCGAAGAAGCGGATTGAGGATGCTGCCCGGGCAGCGAATGCGAAATCACTGATCGAAGGAATGAGCCGGCGCGAAGCAACTCGCCAAGCGGTAGCTGATCTCAACAGTCGAGGCATTAACGGAATTATAGCCAAGAACGGCGCACAGATACCTGCAGACAAGTACATGGCCGGCGTTGTGCATTACCATCAAAGGAAGGCTCACGTCACTGGTGCCGAGAACATGATCGTACAAAATGGGATCGACCTGGTCTATGTGAATTTCGTCGGCATAACCTGCGAGCTCTGCGCCAAATACCAGGGGCGTGTCTACTCGATCAGCGGGAGCGATTCGCGATTTCCAAAGCTGGAGCAGCGGCCGCCTTACCATTCGCATTGTGTGCATTCATTATCTGCATGGATTGAGGAGTATACTCCAACCGATGAAATAGAACGAATGCTGGTCGCTTCAAACAGGCCTTTTACCGATAACCGTACCGAGGGGAATATCCGCCGTTATAACGAGCTGCAGCGTGAGAAATCCCGGAAGAATGAGACGCGGAAGCAGTGGATCCGGTACAAAGCGGTGCTGCCCAACGACACACCTGATTTGCGGACCTTCGCATCGCAGAAGGCACGGGGCACGAAGCGGTACCGGGAGCTGGTGAAAGATTATCGAAAAGTAAACACGACGGAAAACTTCTAACAATACGCAATATTAGAAGTTGAAATTTTTCACTCTAGAATATATAATAAACATTATAAATACTGAGTTTATGTGTTTATTTAATCATTCTGAAAGGATGATCTAGAATGAGAAATTCGAATTGGACAGAAGCGGAGCAAATGAAAGTGGTTTGGAACATTATTGACACTGAGGTAATGTTAAAAACTGAACCAAGGACACAGCAACGCAAGGTTATAATTGAAGGGATTGCTACAAAGCTCCTTCAGGATCCTGATTTCTCAGAAAGGCTCAAAGCCGATGATCCTCTTGATACAATAAAGCAACATATTGTCATTTGGCTAGGTTATCTTGAAAACCGGCGTGAACGTCCGCCATTAGTCAGAAAATAAGTGTAATATCCCAAAGTCTCTACACATTGTAGGGGCTTTTTCTTTTGTCCAAAACGTGAGCATGACATTAAACTGCTAAGCACGGAAATCACGGCCAACTCTGGCCCGACTAATAGGAGGATGTTATGAAAGAATTTATGGATAAGGAATACCAGACGCCATATCGTTGGAAGTTGGATTTGCAGTTGTTTGCGGAGGATACCGACGACAATAGCGATGATGACAACGATGACAATGGCGGAAATGACAAGCCTTTTGCCACGTTCAAAACCAAAGAGGAATTGAACAAGCGTCTGGATCGGGCGACACGCAAAGGTCAGAAGGAGTTAGCAACTTCTCTCGGATTTGATTCCATTGAAGCCCTTCAGGCTGCCCTTAACAAGGACAAGAAGGACGACAAAGACAAATCTAAACAGTCCGGCGACGACACGGATGTTGACTCTCGGATTGAAGAGAAACTGCAAGAACAAAACGAAAAGACGTTCAAACGTCTGCTCGCGGCCGAGGTAAAGGTTTTGGCGAACGAACTCGGGTTTGCTGATTGGGAAGATGCCCACGCTCTCGCTGATCTGTCAAAGGTCAAGGAAGACGACAAGGGCAATCTGACCGGGGTGAAAGAAGCGCTCGAGGAGCTGCTGAAGAAAAAGCCGCACCTGGGGAAGCAGAAATCTGGTACTGGTGCCTTTGGCGCCAATGTAGGTGGAGGCACAGGTGGAAGCGATAAGAAAGATCGTCTCGAACGAATGAAGAAGTTGGCACAAGACACGGGTACGGCGACGACGGCAGCCAATGACCCCTGGAAACGATAAAGGAGAGTGAACTCACATGCGATTGCAACCGAGAAACCGGTTCGAGGTCAACTCGGACTATGAAATCCTCGCATCACTGGAAGGAATACGGGAAGTAACGAATGGCGTTACTATCGATACGACTAAGGTACCAGCCGCTGTCGATGGAAGCAAGCTGATCAAGAAAGGTATGCCGGTGGCGAAGATCACTGCTTCCGGCAAGTTCCGCCCCTACACCGGGACGACAGTACAAACGACTGCTGCGGCATCGGCGACGGCTGTCATCTTGACCGACGCCAGCCGCTTGATTGTTGGCGACGAAGTGACGATCGGATCCGAGACGAAGACAATCAGTGCCATTAACTACGGTACGAATACGATCACAGTCACTGCGCTGTCCGCTGAGAAGACCGCCGGCACTGCCGTGGCCACTACGGATGGTGGAGCTGATCCATCAGTGATCTTGAAGCGGGCAATTGATGTCAAGGCGGGCGATCATGTCGTTGCTGGTTTTGAAATGGCAAAGGTCATTGCTTCCCGGATCCCTGTTACTGTAGATACAACGCTGCGCCAGAAGATGCTTCATATTGTTTTTGCCTAATCAAGATGAATGGAAAGGAATGAATAATCAATGGATGAAGAATTATTGATGCTCGAAGAGGCGCTGTCAGGCGAGGAGCTGCTGACGTATACGAGTAACGTTACGACTCCAAATGACTACTGGCAGAGTGTATTGTTTCCTCCGCTACAAACGGATGAACTGACTGTTGATGTTATTAGGTCGTCTTCCCGTTTGCCGGTGATGGCGCAAATTGCCGAGCTTGGAACCGAGACGGCATACGGCTCGCGTGAAGGCACATCCGGTTCGCAGGTGGAGATTCCGAAGATTCAACGCGGTCGCTGGATGGATGAAAAATTGATTCGTTTGCTCCTGATGGCCAACCAGGGCGGCGGCTTGCGTCGTCAAGAGATTTCTAAGATTGTACGGGAGCAGCTGAATGATGGAAAGTACGCTGTTGACGCTATTCGTGCGCGCCGTGAATGGATTGCTATGCAGGCTGTTGGTATTGGTACGATTAGCTACGCTGAAGGGGATGTAAGGATCAGCGTTGACTACGGCTATGTGAATGATCAGAAGCCGGTTCTATCCGGAACAGACAAGTGGAGCGATACGGCTAACTCGAAGCCACTCGAGGACATTCAGACTTGGTTACAATATCAGGCTGACCGTGGTGTGCGCTTGACCCGCGCATTCACGACGCAGAAGATCATCGCGATGCTTCTGCAGAACAAGTCGATCCGGATTGCATATCACGGCGATCCTTCGGGCAGCGCGAATCCGCCGCAGCTTACAAAGGCTCAATTGGATTCGGTGACGGATTCGCTCGGTTTGCCGCGAGTCGTACCGTATGACACGCAGGCACGTACAGAGGACGAGGCATTGACGGGTGGGAAGCTTACGTTTACGACAGTCCGTATGGCACCGCAGGATCGCTTTATTATGCTTCCGGATGGCCCGCTGGGCAACTATCTGTGGGCGGAGACGACTGAGGCAATGGTCGACGGAATCGAAGCTGAAATGACGGGAGACATGGGTATTTACGTGTTCCGTGAATTGAAGAGCAAGCATCCGCTGCGTCTGCGCACGGTCGGTGTTAATCTGGCGTTCCCAGTCTTCCCATACGCTGATTCCGTTATGTCGGCCACTGTCATTTAAGGGCGCCTCAGGGCGCTCTATTTTTATTGGAGGAGTTGAAATCGATGCTTGTGAAATTGACAGGAGTAACCAAAGTAAACGGCCAATGGCGCCAGCCTGGAGAATCCGTAGAGCTGCCTGAAGCCGAAGCGAAACGCTTAATCGGCATCAATGCGGCTAAAGCAACTGGAGCAGAACCGCCGGCGATATCACCTGCGAACGAAGAGATCGACGCCATGCGCGCCGAACTCGCTCGCCTGCAGGAATTTGAGCGGCAGCAGATTGCCGCAGCAGCAGAGGCCCAGGCCGAGAAACAAGAGGCGGAGCGTAAGGCTGCCGAGGAAGTCGCCGCCAAAGCCAAGAAGCCGACCACAAAGGAGTGATCCTGATGGACAGGCAGACGGTAAATGACTGGATAATCGACAATATGCTTGACTCGGAGGCTTGGATCCGTGCTAGTGAGCAGGTGCAATCGGTTGCTGTAAGGCAATCAGAGCGCAACCTTGCACGCTGGTACCCGGAGGCTGATCTTGTAGTCGCAGTTGTCGCATACCAGTCCGTTTGGGAGCTGCAGGGCATTGATCCTGCTCTGAAGTACCAGAAGCATAACGTCAAGACAGTTGCAGACAACGGCGAATCCGTCAGCTATAAAGAGGGGGAACGTCCTGTTGTGGCGCCGGATGTGCGTGAATTGCTTGGCCCAACAGCAGACGAACAAACCGTTGATGAGACAAATCCGGCGCAGTACGGCGGGATGCTGTTATGAGCCTCTTCGGATATCCGGCAACGGTTCGGCATTTTCACTCCGAAACGGATGAGTGGGGCAGGCCGTTGCCCCCGACGGAGGTGGTGCGTGCTGCCAAAGTTGTGGAGGAGCAGAAGCTCGTAAAGAATGCCCGCGGCGAGGAAGTGCAGATCGCATACGAGATCCATCTGGAAGGAGCGGTTCCTATCGGGTTTGATGATTATTTTCTGTACGTCAACCAGCTAGGCTTGGAGATCCGCTGCGATGTCGCACACTTTGAAGTGCGGAAGTATCTGGGTACCGATAACGTGAAGAAGGTGATCATCTATGGCAGACCGCAAAGTCTTTAGTTTTGGTCTTGAGGGCATCGAAGCGATGATCGGGGCACTCGATAAAATCGGTGACGATTTGGACCGGCGTCTGGATGAGGTACTGACGAATCTGGCTTTAAAGATCATGCATGATGCTAAACGACTCGCTCCAAATGATTCTGGGGATCTTGAAGCAGCTCTGCATATAGGAAATGACGAGAAGAATCCGATGAATGTAGGTCCAGTAAAAAAACTGATTGGATTGTCCTATATTGAATTCGGAACGACACCTGAAGTTGATTCCTACGCTTTCGTCCAGCATGAAGGTTTTCGGGTAACGGCAAAGGGGACGCTGGTCCAGTTTGAGCCAGGCGAAAAGACACGAAGCAAAGGTGCATACAACGGATATACGCCAGGGAAGAAGTATCTCGAGAATGCGCTGAAGATGAACGAAAAGCTGATTGTTGAAGAGTTATCAAAGATACTGGGGGGCTGAAGCCGTGTACATTTCAAATTTAATCGAATACATGAAAAACGCTGGCTTCAGCGTATTTCCGGATCCGAATTTTATTCCAAATACAGTTGCCGATCATCTATTGCCGGCTTGTTTTGTCTACGGAAACGGCGGATACGCTCCGCACGAATACGTTCCAACTGAACGGCCGACGTTCCAAGTCGTTGTGAAGGGGAAGTCCTACAAGACCAACCCCACGAGCATGCTGGAAGCGGAAGTCGCCGCGAAATCAATCATAAAGCACTTCCACCGGAAAGCAAATTACAGCATCGGGAATCATCGTATCTTCTCGAGCCAAGCCATGCAATCCAACCCGATTCCGCTCGGGCGCGACGAGCAAGATCGCCCGATGTACTCGGTCAATTTACTTTTTTATACGATGGAGGATGAATCTATACCGTCGGAATACGGCCAAGGTGACATCTATGGCCAAGGCATTAACTATCAATGAGGAGGTGTAGGGAGTGCCCAGGACAACAATTTCTGTTCAGCAGCCGACAGATGCCGGCTCAGTGCTGACTCGAACGAATGGAGACGCCGCCAATAACCATGATTTTATTAACAACGGGAACACGGTTCTCATCGTGAAAAATGGTGGTGGATCTTCAATTAACGTGACCGTCAAATTCGGTTCCGACAAGTTCGGACGGACTGGTACGAGGGTTGTTGCTGTAGCTGCTTCGGAGGAAAAGGTCATCGGCCCTTTCGTGCCAGAGCTCTACAATCAATCTGATGGAAAGGTTCAGTTTGACCTATCCGCAGCAACAAGCGTCACTATTGCCGCGGTTAACGCACAAAGATAAGGAGGTAGATTAGCCCATGAGTGATGTAAACAATATTTTTGCTGGCCCAGGTACTTTTATTTGGGGCGTTAACGCAGACGGTTCTAATGCTACTGATGCTATGACAATTGACCTGACGCAGGGCGGTATTCGGTTTTACACGGAGACTACCTATTTCGAGCCTACGACCGATCAGACCGGTACAGTTCCGGTCGATGCGATTGCAACCGGCACAAAGGGCATGGTTGAATTTATGACGCCGGATATGGATTTTAATAATGTCGTGAAATACAATCCGAACGCTTCGAAAGTCGAGAATGGAGGTAAAGTAAAATTCCAAGTAACCGGCCTTGCGGGCAAGAAGTTACCGTTTAAGCGAGCGGTGATCAAGCCGCAGGGTATAACCGATCCGAATCGGTACATCTACATTGAAGAGTGTGCGATCAAATTTGATGTGGATGCCGGATACAAACTTGATGACAATTTGAAACTATCGATCAAGGGCACAGCTAGACCATCGCTTACCGCAACGCCAAAAGGGCTGCTTTATACTTGGGGTGACATCACAGCGACGGCATAATCATAGAGGGCTTCGGCCCTCTTTTTCTATTTATCCAAATTCTATAGGGGGAATGAGTTATGTTTCCATTTTTTAAGAAAGATCGAGTTCGCCTCGGTAATAAGAACATCGAAGTACCGAAGTTGACCCGTGCGAGACTGAAGAAGTTGACCGAACACATTGGAACTATTGGCGATTTCCTTGTAAAGCTTTTTATGACCCCCGAACATGATCGGGCGGTCTTTATCGTTGCGGCCGCTGACGTTGCTATAGATGAAATATACGAATTAACTGCGCTTCTGAGCGATCTTCCGATTGATTATCTGGACGAACACGCCAGCCTGGCTGAATGTACCGAGTTTCTGAAGCAGACCTGGGAGAAAAACGACATTAACACCGCACTGGGAAACGTAAGCGGCCTGATTCCACCGATGGCGCAGCAGTTCGTACAATCGATTCTGACCAGAATGGAACAGGCCAAAGGATAACGTGGGATGAATTTGTACTGCGCTGTAGCATCGCACTCGGCAAGACTCAACGTGAGATCGAGCACGAGTATGCGTGGATCGATTTGCCGCAGCTGTTGGAATTGAGCGGCGAGCAGCGAGCGCGGGAGCTGCTGGAGAATATTGAAGTCTCGGCATTTCCGCATATTTCCGATTCGAAGGCGCGTGAATCAATTTATCAGCGGCACCGTGACCGTTTGCCTAAGCCGCCACCAGCTCCGCCAAAGTCGGCGGAAGAACAATATGAAGCGCAACGTGCGCGTATGATGGGCGGTTAAGATTATGACTGTACAACTCGGAGAGCTCCAAGCAAGACTTACTGCAGAATCATCTCAGTTGAAACAGGAAGTGCTGGCCGTGAAGAAGGGAATCGCAGAACTTGGAGAACAAGGAGCTCGGACATCGAAATCTTTTGACATAATGAATGCGGCGGTAGCTAAGATCGCTTCCAACACGAACCATCTGAAGGCGATTGAACAACAGTTGAAGAAGATCGATCCGGCTAAGATGGAGCAAGGCTTTGCCGCCGTCGTCGCGGAACTGCAGAAGATGGGTGCGGAGCGGAAGCAGATAGAAACTTTAGAGCAAGCATTGGCTGAAATGTCACAGCAGGCCCAAGTAGCAGACACTCGTGTTGGCCAACTCGAAGAAGAATTGAAGCAGTTGGGCGATAGGCGTCTGGACGTAGACAAAGTAAATGAAGAACTGAAGGATACAGACACAGCCGCCGGAAATGCTAACCATAGCATTCAAGGGCTTGCAGCGGGCATAGCAGGTTTGGGAGCCGGAGTGACACTAGCTAAATTGATTAGTCTGATTCAAACCTTGTCAGGTGAGGCAAATCAACTAGCGAACTCTTATCGTGGTTTGAATGTAGTAGCCGACAAATTCAACATTAACACGGAACAAGCGGCAGACTTGGCGGACAAGCTTGCCGATCGCTGGGGCATGAATAAAGGTTTGCTTGCCGACACGGTTAAGACGTATCTGACGATGAATTTTACGCTGGATCAGACCGAGAAGATCATCACCGCGACCGCTGACGCTGCCGCTTACAACCGGCAGGCGCACTTATCGTGGGGCGAGGCTATTAAGCAGGTTGCGGATGGTATTAAATCAGGCAACTCAGATTTAACGGACGCGGCTGGCATTACCACAAATCTATCCGTAATGCAGGAGCGGTATGCCAAGTCGATCGGTACGACAGCGGGTAAGCTCACTGATGCTCAGAAGGTGCAGGCCGCCTACAATGGAATGTTGCAGGAAGGGGCTATTTTTGCCGGCAACGCAGACGATGCTATGACCGGCTTCACCGGCACTCAGGCATCTTTCCAGTCGACGCTCCAAGAAGCACGGATTGAACTTGGGGAGACATTTCTACCTGCAATAGAGCGGATTTTGGAATTACTAACCCCATTAATCGCAGGCTTTGCTAGTTGGGCAAGTGAGAATAAAGAGTTGGTAGCAGGGATTACGGCAGGCACACTCGCCATAACTGGATTACTTGCCATTCTTACAACGGCTGTTACTGTGATTTATGCCCTCAGAACAGCTGCTGTTGCGCTTGAGTTGTCACTGGGCCCGATTGGATGGGGAATAGCAGCTATCGGGCTTGTGGCAGGTGCATTTGCCGCCTATACAGCTTCGTCGCATAAAGCGTCTGAAGAAGCAAAGAAATTTGCAGACAATCAGGAGCTTGTGAACCGAAAACTCAATGAGTCCCCTATCAGTTTGAAGGCTGACGAGTATAAAAAGATGCAGGAAAACATCAAGCAATTGAGTGATGTGCTCGAACGTCGTAACAAGTTGGAAGAAGAGATTAACCAGCGAATGAACATGGCTCAAAGCGGCCAGGGATCTATCGAGAACACGAACCGGATATGGGAACTAGCTGATGCTTTGAAGGCCGTCGATAAAGAGTTGAAGGACATGAGTTATAAAAACGTGGATGAGGCGACGGCATCTCTCCAAGAGATGGAGGCAGCGTCCAGAGGAGCACTCGGCGCTGTATTAGAGCTTGAGTCCGAGAGTATCCGTCTGCTCTCCACACAGGTTAAGCAAATCGACAATATTAACCAACTGATGAGGCAATACGATGACCTGAGTAAGAAGGAGAGGCTTTCTGCTTCCGACAAATCAAAGCTGGCCAGCGTAGTTGAAGAGCTGAAGCGTCAGTATCCAGGTCTGAACGTGCTACTCGACGAAGAGGGTAAGTGGCATATCAAAAATACAGACACGCTCAAGGGGTATGTAACGGCGGAAGAGGCAACGGTAAAAGCAGCTGCCGAAGGTTCCAAGGAACGGATTGAAACCGCGAAAAGGGAAGCGGAAGCCCGGCTGAACATTTTGAAGGCTCAGTTGCCGGCAATGGAAGCCTTTGAAAAACAGGGCACTCCTAAAGCATCTAGTTTATTGCCATCCTCTGTAGCTGGATTTGTTGATAAGCAAGCACAAAAAGCGTTTGATGACGCTAAAAAGGCTACTTATGATGAAATAAATCAAAAGCAGGCCGCGATATTGGAAGCAGAACGAGCGATTGCAGATATTACGGCGGGGAAATACGATCAATTTAATCCTCCATCTACGAATGATCCAGCCAAAGAGGACAAAGGGGATACAGGTAAGAAAGGAGTCCAAAAGACTCTCTCCGAGATCCAGAGTGACCAGTACCAGGCATCTCTTAAATATATTGAGTTTAAGCGCACACTCAATCAGATGACCGAGCAGCAGGAGCTTACCGCATTGGAGCGGCTGCAGGAGCGTTATAAGAAAAACGCAGATATCCGGCAGGACCTGGAAGTCAGGGTCTACCAACTGAAGAAGCAGATGGCTGCCGCGGATCAGGCTCGGGAGGAAACCCTCCAGAAAAATAAGGAGGCTGCAGAGCAGAAACAGTTCCAAGCATCCTCCGAGTGGATCGAGGCTGAAGAGCGACGCCTGAAGGAAAATGGCGCTACCAAGGAAGAGATTGCTCAGATGCAGCTGACCGCGTGGACTCGAGTACGGAATCGATATGAGAAGGACAGCGAGTATTACAAGCGGGCTGACAAGGAAATGTACGAGCAGCGTATGGATCTGATTGAACTGGAAGCTGCTGCTCAGAAGAAAGCAGCTGAAGAGCGGGACAAGCTGATTGATGAATTGACGGACAATCTGGTCAAATCGCTTGAAAAACAGAAGAAAGCGGAGTTGGACGCCCTCGAAGAGCGTCGGAAGGAAATCGAGGAGTACTACGAGGACCAGACGGATGCTCTTGACGAAGCGGATCGCGCCAAAGAGCGCAATGATCTGCTCAAGCAGATCCAACAATACCAGTATGCGACCTCTGAAAAAGGGCAGAAGAAGCTTAACGAGCTTAAGGAACAGCTTAGGAAAATGGATCTGGAGGATGAGAAACGCAGGCTTAGCGAGGAACGGGACGATCAGCTGAAAGCCCTCGATCAGCAAAAGGATGACATTGAGTCCTGGTACGACGACATTATTGATGTCGTTAAAGGCTACTCGGGAGACATGAGGGCTTTATACCAATTGACTGAGGACAGCAGATTCGCCGCGTTTTCTACGACCAACCAAAAGATACTTTCGCAGTTGCAATCCTTTATGTCCGAGTATAACAGCATCATGGCCGGTTATTCGGATCTTCCTTCCGGTAATAGCAGTGTCACCAATCAGATGGAGGCAAATGCTGCAGCCTGGCATAACGCGTCGCCTGAGGAAAAGAAGAAGCTCGAGGCCGCGAATCAGCAGCTGGGTTCTTCAATCGGCGCGTCATACAACAGTAACACGGGGAAATGGACTTCCAAGGACGGCACGCCATTGTTCCACACAGGCAGGAACACGGACGGCAGTACATTTAGATCCGGCGATACTTTAATGCCGGACGAGCTTAACGCGATTATCCGCCAAAACGAATATGTCTTCACTCCGCAACAATTGGGCACTTTGGTCGGTTCCTCCGGGAAGCCACAAATCGCTAATAACTACTACGGTCCACTCATTGAACATAGCGGGGATGTGTACCTGGAGGACGATGTCGATCTGAAAACTTATCATCAGGAGCAAAACCAAATTGCGAGGCAGCTGCTGGCGAGAGGGGAGCGAGTGGATTGACAGACAATGGCGGGGCAACATTTGGCGGCGTATCCTTTTCTTCACTCGGCCTGCTGCTGACCAAAGCAGACATCCCATTTCTTCCGGAAACCCGGCAGATCGAGGAGGAGCTGCCGGGACTTGACGGTTCCGTCGATATTGCTACTGAGTACGGACCAAGGCCGATATCACTCGAAGTGATGCTAGTGACGGAGGACGAACTGGACTACCAATTGAAGCTGCAGCAGATGGCAAAGATATTTAATGCAAAGGCTGGAGTCAAACCGCTCATACTGGATCGCATGCCGGGCAAACGGTGGATGGCGAAATATAACGGATCAATATCTACGGATAAGATCGGCCAGCTTGGCACCTTCACCTTGCCGTTCAAAGCATTCAATCCATTTGCAGAGAGCGTGCAGGACTCTACTGGATCACTGGAGTACGGCCAGGGCTATTTGTACGGAATGGGCCTCCGGATAGGCGATTCCTATTCATTCCCGTTGTCGGTGTTTCCGAGCACGATTGCGGTATATCATGCTGGCACCGAAGCAGCCTATCCGATCATCCGGATTACTGGAGCAGCATCCAACATTACCGTAACCAACACTACTACGGGCGAGTCCTTCAGCTTGAGTGTGACCAACGGGGTGAATGATGTAATCGAGATTAATTGTGCACCGCTGCAGCAGACGGTACGGAAGAACGGAGGCAATGCCTCTGCAGTGTTTAATGGCAAATTCCCTCGGCTCCTCGAGGGTGAAAATAGTTTTACGATTACGGCGACCGGCTCATGCACGGTTGCTTTTTTATTTCGGCATACCTATTTGTACTGACGAAGGAGTGAATATGATCAATGGGACGATTTGAAATCATTACGAAAGAGCTGGATTCAGAAAACCTAAACCGACATAACCGAAACTGGGATAAAGCCGATGCCGATCTGGCTACCCAGTTGGCTATGATTCTTACAGAGCAGGCAGCGCGTATACTTGCTATCACAAGCGAAGAGCAAAATCGTATAAATGCCGATAACGCGCATGCTAATGCCGGTACCGCACACCAAGCGACACAGATTTCCTATGATGCCGCTAAGAGCGTAAAGCAAAGGCTGGATGAGCTGATAGCGCAAGTGACAAACATAGTAGCTCAATCAGGCAGCGGTAATACAGCTATTGATGACATGAGGTTGGGTGCGGATAACGTTGCCAGAGCAACCCCAGGTATACTTATCCGCGAGATTCACACTCAGCAGCTTGAGATGGATACACAGTCGGTTCCGCTTAAGCACGGGCTAAATATCATTTAGAAAGGAGTAAACCACTATGGTAGCACAAGCTAGTCCAGCAGATGTTACGTTCTATGGGCGGACGTTAACCAATTGGATTCCCAATGGTAATTTTGAAAAAGATAGCAACGGTGATGGTCTGGCTGATGGCTGGGGAATTGGCCCTAATATCGCAAGCAAAAGTTTAGACACTACCAAATATACTTCGGGAACTAAATCACAACTGTTAACGACAGCAGCAACAAACGGAAACAGATACCTATCATGCACTATTAACCCTGAAGCAGGAAAATATTATATATTTTTGGTTGATGTTCAACGAAGTTCTCTGGGTGGGAATATTCGATTGACCTACAAAGACGCAAGCTTATCAACAGCGTACGGCGGTTTGAAAGACATCATCGTCAATACAGCGGGTGTTTGGTTAACAGGTAGCTTGAAATTCACTGGTAGAGTTGAAGGGACAAAAATAGTTATAGAGGCATTAGGATCTGATGCCACTAATGTTAATATAGATTCCGCTCGACTTTTTGAGGTTTCAGCTGCCGATTATGCCAAGGTGGATGTTGAGCCGGAGTTTACGGGTGACAAGTTGGCTGAAAGATTATCAGCAGTTGACGGCGTGAAGCATTTGCAAGGTGTGTGGATTAATAAGATTGGTAAGAACCTGTTCCCTCCGTTTACGAATTGGACACTCTTAAATGCGGACAAGTGGACAATTAATTCCCCTTATAGTGGTACGGTAAAGCGCACTTCGAGCGGTCAAGGAATTCAATACATTATGCCCTGCTTACCAAACCAGGCTTATACTTGTTCAGTTGTTTGCTCTTCTAATGTGAATGGGATAATGTCTGTTTACGGTCTGGATTCAGCAGGAGTTCAACAAATTATAGATGTTACGTCACTGAAATTTACTAAATCATTCACGACACCTCCCAATGTTGTTAAGTTATCAATTATATTGGCCGGAACACTTGACGATGGATCGGCAGTCACCTTTGATGATCCGCTGCTTGAATTAGGAACAATAAAAACCTCGTTTGAGGAATACAACGCTGATTATATCTGGCTGCCGACGATCCTAGCATCCAACCTTGATAGTACTGTTCGTGATATTGCGTATGAGCGGGAAAATGTTTGGTACAAGCTTAGACGTTGGATTTTAGGACTCCAATTAAGTGGCAATGTAACAAATTGGGCTCATCAGGAAGCGTACACGGGTTATAAACGTATTCGATCAAACGCCGGATTTATTCCCTATCATTCCAGCATTAATCAATCACTACGAGTAATTAAGTACAACGGCATTAAACTTGTGGACGGCAGTACAGCAACGGGCAATAGTTGGGGTTCGGCAGATGGCGCGGCGATAGGTTCGGACGGTACGTTGTACATTACTATAAGAAATACCGAAGCGGGTTGGGCAGAATCTTTTACCCCGAATTCATCATCTATTGCAGCCTTTATGAACGGTTGGATAACAAACAACGGAACACTAGGAATGTTGTATGATGGAACAGGGACAAGAAGCTACGCACCGATTGTTACGCCAAAGGCTAATTTAGTCGGGAAGATTGCGGGCAGTGTGGTTGAAAATCCGCATATGGCAAAAAGCTCTTTCGCATCAACTTTAATCGCGCCTACAGGATCATGGACTGAATTTGGAAATGGCTATTCAAATTTATCAGCTCTTGACGGCTCAGTTACAACCACTACAACAACCAACAGCGGCGGTATATCGAAAGAAATGTATTCCATCAGCCTTATCGAACACGTACTTCGTAAACACAACGGGGCAGCGTTATTCGGTGCAGCCGTAACCATAGCGGATCGTGTAACGTGGTTGAAGGCTAACATCGGAAAGATTACCGCCAATTTGTTCGCTTACGGATCAGGCCCTGCAGGCAACAAGATAACTGTCGCAAGATGGAATGGCACGGCATGGGCGACGAACACGACAGGTTCTAGTCATACTAATGGATCTGTTTCAAAAATTCAGGCATGGGGTGGGGATCCCACAGCGATTGGACAAATGATTGATGCAAACGGGTTTGCGCATTTCCTCGCCTACGCAGACGCCAGTGACGGTACAACAGCATCTACCGTATACACGGATTACATTGATCTTGATGTCGAATTAAACGTCCAAACTGTACCGACAACCGGGTATTCATCCGTAGAGTACACGCCGCCCATGCTTGATTATGTACTTGCGCAACCAGTTGAGGAGACGATTGTTGGAGCAGTGGGCTCGTTATCATTGGCAGCGGGAGGAAATGTTGTGGAACTGTTTGAGGGTGCGGTTGTGGAGGAAGTGACGCCAGCACCAACAGCGGATAATTATCACATCAATCGTATTGATTTTCCCTCAGGTCTTCTTAAAAATAGATTGGATAAACTCTTAGGTATTTACAAAAACGACAAGCTAGAACCCTTATCTAAATGGACAATTGTCGCAGATGATAAGGCCTATGGAAAACAAAGGTTCTATATCGCAAAAGCTGACTTCGACGAAACCGCAAAGTACAAAGTCGTTTACACCGTCCTGGACAAGCACTTATACACCTGCAACGCCGTCGAGGCTAAGGTCGAGTACAAGTCAACGGCTAAGAGTATCCAAGGGGAACTTGTGCAGGATGTTACTGATCTAAAAACCATGGCATCGATCAACATTAACGCTGTGGCTGCTATATATGCACGGTTAAAGGCAGGTGGATTATAAGATGGAACCAGTATCAGCACAAGACCCGATGGCATACCTGGAAAATATGTTGCGGTTAGGCGGCATCGACCCGGCACAAATCCAACCTAAAGCTTCACCTGTCGTTGATGATTACGGCAATGCACTGGTTATGCTGCTCGAAACGGTAAATTCCCTGGGCATGGCAAACGTCCAGCTCTTTATGGAGATCCAGAATCTAAAAACAGAATTGGAGGAGCTGAAGAATGGTTAATTTTTATGTGACGTGGATTAATAACGGTCTTATGACAATTGATCAGGTGCCGGCTGTTTGGCGGCCAGCAGTCCTAGCAGTACTAGGCATAGATAATTCCGAACCCGACCCGGACCCGGTTACGGAACCGGATCCTGATCCCGTCGAAGAGGGCGTTATCGAATGAGTATAGAGGTATGGGATACTGTGGAGCGGTTGGCATTCTTGCCAGCCGCTTCTTCCGTTAAAGTCAGAGAAGTGCTTAATGGTGAATACTACGTTTCCTTCAATTACAGCAAACGTATGGGGGATGAAGAAAAGTACGATGCTCTGCAACTCGGTAATGAGATCCGCTTTCCGGATGAGGTAGAGAACGGCCAGCGGTTTATCATACGAGAAGCAGATGACTCTGACAGCTCCAGCAAGCCGAGCAAGTATGTTGAGGCACATCATATCTTCTTTGAGACTGGACGGTTATTCTACGACGACTATATTGATTTCATGACCGGCCAGACGCCGGAAGATATGCTACAGAGGCTTTTCGCCGGCACAGCCGTATCCTACACAGTATCCGGCACCTTCAGCCCAATGGACATTTTTGACTGGGGCGAGAAAAGCAGGCTGGCTTTGTTGCATGAGCTCCGTGAGATTTTTGAAGCTGAGCTTCAATACGACAACCTTACTCTTACTTTCACAAAGCGGAAGGGAGAGGAATCCGGAGCTGAAATCCGGTACCGGAAGAATCGGAAGAACATCAGCCGAAAAGTGAATGACATGGACCGGGTAACCAGGCTGTACGGATATGGACAAGACGGTCTTACAATTGAGGGATATAACGGCCATATAAAAAAGTATATCGATTCCTCGTATTACAGTTCGATCCGGCCGTTTGAAGCAAAGATGGAATGGAATGATATTGATAACCAGGCTGAATTGTTTAGTGCTATGGAGAAGTATTTAGCAGAAAATGAATTGCCGAGAGTAACTTATGAGGTGGGGACGCTGCGGATTGCTGGCGTTAACGTTGGTGACAGTCTTAGAATCGTTGATGATCCACTTGGATTCGATGTTGTAGCTCGGCTGTATGAGCATGATCGGTATCCATATGACAAGAAGCAGCGGCCCCGGATGATCCTGGGGAACTTCAGAGAGCGAACAATAAGCGATTACATGCTGACTTATCGGCGAAAGGTGAAAGAAGCTCAGGCTTATTATGAGCGCCGGTCGGCAGAGCTCGCACAAGAGCAGCAGGAACTGCAGGTGGCACAGGATGAGCTGGAAGAGTACCTCGATGGCGTTTTTATGGATGGTGTCATTACAGCAGCTGAAGCAAAGGCGATTGGCGAGCACAAGCTGGTTCTTGCTAACGAAAAGGCAGATGTTGATGCCGAATATGGCAAGCTTTACTCGAGCTTATACCTTACCAATACTACGCTTAAAGCGGCGTTGGCTGCAGCCAAGACGGCGTACGATGACTCCTATACGGCGCTTATCTCGGCAATTGATACGGCTGCTGCTGACAGCAACGTCACACCAGTAGAACGCACGGCCGTAGATGCTGGTTTCGCGGATCTAAAGGCAAAACTATCTGTTTTACGACAAGCCCTACAGGATACCTGGACTTCCATTACTCAAACAGGCCTGGACGCTATCGCCGGCAAAGGGATTCACAGTGGCGGCACAATTCGGCTGGAGAACAGGACTTTTACAAAGGTACAAGCTCTGTTGACGGCAGCAGTATCGGCAGGGGCGACAACAATCCCGGTGCAGTCTACCACAGGCTTTCCGAGTAGTGGGTCCGCCTATATTAATGACAAGACAGCCCCGCAGCCGTTATTTCATGAGCCGATACAATTTTCCTATACGGGTAAGACGGCGACGTCCTTCACTGGAGTAACGGGGGTTGGCTATTCAATTCTGAGCAGCGGTTCGGTTTATTTATGGACCCGGCCATCAGCTGATGTCGTTGTAGCCCCGATGGAAGTCGTGATGCCGGACGGGCAGTATAAGCAGATACCGGAGACCCGGTTTTCAAATCAGCAGTTGGGTACAAATGTCGGTGATATTGATGGATGGGAGTTTCGACTCCTGTATCTCGATAATAACGGAGTCGTTAAATACGAGAGCCAAGGAACATCTGCAGGTGGAGTCAAGGCATACCCTACTACACCTGCAGCCGCAGCTGTACGGATTGGCTATTTGTTTGTAGGTTACGGCATCCAAGACCCGGACCTAATGCTCCAGGATGGCAAGCATTATGACGATAACGGTTATCCTCTTTTCAAGGAGATTATCTACCACGATAACCGATTCCGTGATGAGAGGGCAGTCCGAGCCAATGGGAGCAGCGAGGTTGCGCTGGGCGGATCTCCATACGGTGCACAGGTATTGGCAGTTAGTGTTGCCGCTAAAACGTACCAAACTTATTATATCCCCGTCGGAGCTGGCCGCCGGAGCGTCAATCTATCGATTACCATAGATGACGGTACCGACTACGACAATTACACGTATGGCGCGCAGCTCACTGTCGGTCGTAAGGCGGCAAACAATGCTGATGGCTTGGGGAGGTCGGTTTGGTCTACTTATGTTGATGCTGACGGTCAAAAGGGTCACGTCACCGGACAAAGGAACCTGTCCCCGTACGGTCCACACATTTTAAGCCCTAGGGTCTGGAACAAGTCATACACCTGCTTATACGATGCGGATCTGATCCCGAGCCCTGACGATGCATCCGTCATTGCGTTAAAGCTGACGTTTTACAACTATCATGCGAGTGTAACTGAATCTTTCAACCTTAAGCTTAATTGGCACGCACTATAGACTCCGCCGCGATCCGATCGGGGCTTATTTTAGTTTTGGAAGGGGGGAAGGGGATATGAGCTGGACTGTATTTACGGCGATGATTGGCGTTATGACCGGATTGAGTGGAATCATTCTGGGGTGGATGGGGAGGGCGAGGTCCTCCAGACAGGATATCCAAGCAGATGCAAGCAATGATGCGGCTCTGAAGATTGATGTAGAGTACATCAAACGCGGCGTAGACGATGTCAGAGTGGAGCAGCGCATTCAAGGACAACGCTTTGATCAGTTGTCCGAACGTGTTACTCGCGTGGAAGAATCGGCCAAATCAGCACATCACAGGTTGGACGAATGGGCTAAATCTAAAATTGGAGGTTAACAGATATGGACTGGAATGCTCTTATTACTTTTATTGATCCAAAATTATTGGTTGTTGTAGCCTGCTGTTGGGTGCTGGGGTATGTGCTCAAGCAAACGCCGCGGGTACCGGATTGGACGATCATCTATATCGTCACAGCCTTTGCAATCGTCGTTGTTATTTGGCTGCAGGGAGTATCGCCCGACTCGATTTTCCAGGGCATCCTGTGCGGCGCTGTATCGGTATACGCACATCAGCTGCTTAAGCAAGGTAAGGAGGGAACCAAGGATGCAGAGCAAATCAGCAAGTAACGTAAAAGTGATAGATGTATCTCATCATCAAGGCGTGATCAATTGGGCAGCAGTCAAAGCTGATGGCGTACAGGGCGTCTTGATCAAAGCGACCGAAGGCAGGACGGAGTTGGATGATAAGTTTGCGACTAATGCCAAAGGGGCTGCTACGGTTGGACTGCCTATCGGTTTCTACCATTATGCCCATCCGGAGAATAATGAAGCCATCGTCGAAGCTGCTAAGTTTGCCAGCACTGTGAAAGGCTATAAAGCAGACTTTCCACATATCTTGGATGTAGAAGGGAAGGCGTCATCAGTCGGTGCTGCCAAGTTGACTGCATGGTGTGAAGCTTGGTTGCAGGAGGTAGAGCGGCTGACCGGGCATCCTGTCATGATCTATGCGGGGGCCAGCTTTGCCAAGACTTACCTTGGTAAGCAACTATCCGCTTGGCCGCTTTGGGTTGCTCATTATGGTGTTAACACTCCCATGGAGAACAGCACATGGGATAAGTGGTCCGTGTTCCAGTACACCTCAACCGGCGGTGTGAAGGGGATTACGGGGAATGTCGATATCAATGCCATGGAAGTGGCGTTCTATAATAAATATGTACAGCCGGAAGCACCAGCGAAGGAGGATTACATGTTAAAACCAGAGGATGCCAATAAGGTGATCAAGTTTTTATCAGCAGCATATATGATCGTAGGCAATGCAAACGGTTCTGAGTTTAATCGGTTAGCGAACGAGCTACGGAAGGTGAGCGGACAGAAGGAGCAATAATAGAAGCCCGGCGGCCAATTCGGCTGTCGGGCTTTTCATTTTTTAAGATAGGTGTCACGTAGTTTGTTTTACTTCCAATTTATTTTACCAGGATCTAAATCGCTGTAAGGATACGTATAATTTGCATTTTCGCCGTTCATAAATATGGTTAGCCTGTATTTTCGGAGTACCTCAATATCTGTTACATCATCAGGTATATCTGTTATGCAGACGGTAAGCGGTCCCCTACCGTTTTTTGCAAACCCGACTTCCACCGCGGGGTTTTGAGGTGATATGATAACATCCATATCAGCTAGAGTTTCTTTGAGTTTTAATTGTCTCACAAAAACACTCCTTATAGATTATTTTGAAATCCATAGTTGGCTAGGCGGTGTAACTCCATAAAATTGGATACGCTCAACAAAACGTTGCTGGTCTACCACTTCCAGATGATGACCCTCAAAATATGCGAGAGCTTGAGCTCCTTCATTTGTTAAAACTTCCACTGCTTCATCCATAGTTCCTGCAAAATCATCCCAACGATCATTACCATGCCAGTCTGCAAACATAGGTTCGGAGATCAACCACATTTGATCTAAGTAATCCAACATCACATTTGTATCGACTTGCACAAATGTACCATCCGGCATCAGGATCATATCATACGCATTGGTATGTATGTAAATCGCTTTTTTCATAGTATTCCTCCTGTAGTTAACGCCCGCTGGCGATAGAGTATAATAGGAGAGTTTTCAACTTATTGCATTTGTATGAAATCAACCCGTGAGTATGCATCTTCAAGTGTCGGTCTGCCGTTATAGTGTTTAAGCTCAAATACTTTACCTTTCGAATCGTACCAACAAAGTTCTCCGCCGACATTTTCAGATAACTCAAACCCTTCCGGAATTATATACTCGGTGCCTTGATCACAGTCGACAAAACCGTACCTGCCACAAAATTCGGTTGAGTATCCAAATCTAATATCCCATTCTTTTACACACTGAAGATTTTCCCATTTATATAGTGTGATCTTTTTCATCAACATCCCCCTCGAATCGACTTTTCAACCACAATAGCTTCCCATCACATATAGCGTCTGGTCGGATCATTGTACCGCGATAATTTGGCTTTAATGCTGCTAACCCTGACTTAGATACGTTTTGCTGTGTGGTACCCCATAGACGGGCAATCCAAGTAGCTCCAACATATTCAAGGGGAGGGGTTACTTTAGCCAGTTCTACCGAGGCCGGAGCGTTCCAATCAGCGGCCTCAGATTCATCGGTTGTATCAAAATTGATTACGTTCCAACGGATCTCATACTGGTTATTTTCAGCGTCAACGGCGGTAGCAATATACTCTTTACCTGAGTCCGAAACTATGGGATCTGCAATAGTCCTCAGTTCCATGCCATCATAAACAATGATCATGGAGTTTATTGGGCTAAACTCATCAAATTTCGGCATTGCTATCTTTCCTTTACTGTAGATTTTATATTGATCTATAGAGCATAGGGAAGCATTTGAAGTGGGATCCATACTTATTTTATTTCTTCGATGGCTGCCCTATATGCTTCTTTTGCGATGAGGTACGCTTTAACCTCATCCGCTTCAGAATCAGTCAACTTAACCTCTACCCCGTTTGGATAAATGCGGTATCCCCCTATTTTTCCGTATATCCGTTGATTCCATTTTGTTCCTGCCAATTTCTCAGGAACTTTCGGGCGAGGGATTGCAGACTTTTTGGCATCAATCTCTGCCTTTTTAGCTGCTTCTTCAGCTTGCTGTGCGTCATTCCGGGTCTTAATATCCCTGTATAATGCTACGTCAAGGTCGGTCATTCTAATTTTCAGCTCGGCCTGCAGATCAGCGGCTTTATCCAGTTCGATTTGCAGTTGCTCGAGATCAATAATGAGATACCAGGCAAGCGGCCCCCGTTTTATCGACATATAACCAAAAGTGCCTACGGATGGTAACTCGTCCCATCTGTAACCAAGTGCTTTAATTTCGTCTTTGCGATCTATCGTGTTGCCCTCGAAGTGGAGGATGATCCTCTGTCCGTACGGATCGCAATTGACTACTAGAGCAAGTGGGGCAGTTGCCTCTTTGGCACGTTGTGCTGCACCCCAGCATTTTGGGCACTGATTATAATTTTTAACCGCCCATTCCTCCCAACTATTAGCTTCCTTGCGATTAGGCTTTGTAGTTGTCTTTTCAAAGCTTTCTCCGCATTCATCGCAAGTACAATGTGCAGTTGCTTTTGCCATTCTGGATCATCCTCCCAAACTTGTTTTCCCTTGCTCTGTTATTAATATACCCCACTTGGTTGTGTTTCACAACCGAACAACATGGGAACAAATTGTTAATTCTGGCATGTGAGGTTTTAATTTCCTAATTAGTCTTTTTCGAATAATTAAGAACCCACTGACCAATGATCGATGGACTTTGTTTGTGTTAAGTTGGCAGGAACGTCCGCTGAATATATTTGTTGATGCTTTTACTGATCTCGGCCCGGGCAGCATCGCGGGCCATGGAGAAACTACTCTCATAGCCACGGTAATTAAACTTGTAATATATCGTTCCGTGCTCGCTGTCGCTCTCTTCGAGGAATACGCGGATATTCCGGTCCCTCAGCTCCTTGCGGACGGCGTTTAGATCATTGTGGACATATCCCATTAAGACACGCGAGGCTTTCGTAAACAAATGTCTCATTGTATATGAAGATACATCAATGTCTCTGCAGTTCTTATCCACGATGGTCAGGACCATGGGCAGCAGGACATAGTCCCGGATAAGATCAATATCCTCTTTGCTTGGGACGGGGGCAGGCCCGGAAGCAGGCTTACTCCGCTCCAAGTATTGCTCCCGATGTTCCGGCAGCATCATACGACTGGATTCCCAACGGCCATTTCCTTGCAATTTCTTGCTCATTTGTAGTGCCCTCCAATTTTGACGCTGCGCTCACGGGCCTGGGCTGAATCGAGCAGCGAGGACGCCCGGAGGATCGCGGTCGCTCCGAATTTATCTCTGATCGCATCCGTAACGCGATCCAGCTTTCTTTCCTTTTCCCTGTTGCCGAACAAGGTTAGTTGATATTGATCGTCGGGTACCAGCTTCGAGAGTGTGACTCCTATCTTTCGTACGGGAAGCTGGTCCCAATGAGTGTAAAATACTGCTCGCGCTGCAGCAAATACTTCCTTCGTGATATTGGACGGATCAGGTAATGTCATCTGTCGGTAAAAGCCGGATGGCTGATCAAAATCCGCGCCCTGTGCGCCTGCAGATACAACGTTGCCCATGTACCCTTTGACGCGGCTACGGCGGCATACTTCTTCACTCAATTCGAGCAAAATAACATCTATTTCCTGCGGCTTGCTGTAATCACGGGGCAGCGTCATTTGATGACCGATGGCTTGTTGCGCATCATGCGTGCTTGGTTTTACCGGGCTCGGGTCAATCCCGTTCGCCGTTTGCCAGAGCAGCTCCGCTTGAATATCGCTGTTGCGGCCCATCCGCGCTCGCAGCTTGCGCTTGAAATCGGGCAGGGGAAGGTTGCCGAGATCGCCAATTGTTGCAATCCCCATCCGATGAAAATGCGCGGTCATCCGCGAACCAACACCAAACATTTTGTTAACAGGGAGCGGCCACAACAGGGATTTCACTTCTGTCTTTGGAAGCGTGAACTGCCCGGTCGCGCTCTTTTTTGCCCAGTTATCTGTTGCCATCTTGGCCAGTATTTTATTGGAGCTGATGCCTACCCGAACCCAAACGCCGGTGCTGATCATAATCCTATTTTGGATCTGCGTTGCAATCTCTTCCGGTGTGCCAAAGTAAGCCAAGGAACCGGTAACGTCCAGGAACTGCTCATCGATGGAAAATGGCTCCACCAGATCAGTGTAAGAACGAAAGATGTCGGCAATCATAAGCGAGACGTCAATATATGCCTGCATGCGGGGTCTAATGATGACAAGCTGCGGACATTTGCCAAGCGCTTCGCCAAGGGTCTCGGCAGTCTTGACGCCGTACTCCTTCGCAATAGGGCAAGCTGCAAGAATAATGCCTGAACGCCGGCCACAACGACCGGAAGGTTTTTATATTCAGGATGTGCGGCCTTTTCGACGGACGCGTAGAACGACTGGCAGTCAATTAGCATAATGACACGTTCCATAATCCCCACTCCAATACAAATACGAATGTATGTTCGCATAATATTATATACCGAACGTACGTTTGTTATGCAAGGGGAATATTTTCCTCTTCAAAAAAAAGCTCACTGACCTTTCGGTTAGCGAGCTTTTTGCTTAATGTAGATGAGGTGCTGTAATTTTAATGATGTCCTCGATGGGAATCAAAAACAATTCACTACCGCTCTTGATCCGCACATAATCAGTTACATCCTCATCTTTAACTTCCTCGAGCACACCTTGGTGTACATCCCCGGTATCCAGTTCGATTCTAACGTACTGCCCGAAATACTCTTCAACGTCCATTGATTTGACCTACCTCCTTTTTGAAGGTGAATTCTCCGTGATATGCTGATTATCCTGTTACCTTTTGTAACTCTTCCCATGAGCGACCGTACATTCGTGCATGCCGTTTTGTCAGAAATGAGTTGTCATATTGCAGGAAGCGCTTGGAAGCGGGCCGTGCCATGTGGCAAACGAATGCATTTTGTCTCTCGCCGCCGGCACGTACCGAAATGATAGCATGGTGAACAGGTAGCCTTGCAGCTTCCTCGACAGTAATGGTCGGTTCTATGCGGTGCTTCGATAACTCGAATGTTTTCAGGTGGTCATTGGCGAATAGCAGTTGCTGTACACCGCCGCCTTGCAGGTTTTCCTGGAGCGACTGCGGCAGCTTGTTCCAATGGTGGAAGGCGTACAAGCTTCCCATACGCTCCTTCCGCCCCTCAGTGCCGATCCGGCCCATGAGCTTCGTCAATCCTTCACTGGAATACTGCTCGGGCTCGTTGAAGACGATGAAGCAGCCGTTTTCCTTTTCTTTTGCACTCATCAGCATGCGCGTCATGAATGCCTTCAGTACGACCCAATGTACCAGTGTTTTTGTTGCCAACTCCCCGAGTTTACGATTCGGGATCCGGATGATGACGACTTTGCCTTCTGACATCCACTTCGCAAAATTGACCTCGGCTTTTGGCGGTTGCGCAAAGACGTCATACAACGTATCGTTACCGAAGAACATATCGAGTCGGTTGAGGATTGGATCAGTCTTACTGCCCAACTCATCTTGTGTTCCCCAGGAAATCAGATCATTGGCCAACCGTTCATTTCCTTCATTTTGTAGTTCTTCAATTCGGTCCATACGAAAATCCTCGTCTTCAAGTATCCGCTTGATATTAAAGAGTGATCCGCCGGCGGCTTTGGCTGCTTCGCGCAGATACTTCTGTGATCGACTCAGACCTTCGACCTGCATAAAGTCAATCATCTCATCACCGAACCGGCTTGCACCTTTGCGGCCGAGCTTAGTGATTACCTCCGTCAGATCCATGGGCACAATGTATTCCTCGTCAGCCAGGTCGATATCAATAATCTTATCCGGAGGAAGGCTGTCGCGGATCCCGTCGGCCATACCGCGCTCACCGTCTTCAACAATGACTTCAGGGATGATTGCTGAGATTCCATGATTTAGGCATCCATCTACAACCCAGTTCTTGATAGCCGTATCTTTACCGGCTCCTTGCCCGCCAATAAACGTGTACGCACGGTAAAATTCATCCGGATTATTCATTGGCATGTAGACGGGAGTAGACTTATCTCTCTGCTCGGCTTCACCCAGGTAGATCCCGCCAGTTTGCCGAAGTGCTGACGGAACATCCGTTTCAACTTTACGATTGGTCTTCAGTTCAGCATCATACCGCCGCTGTAATTCCGCATTTGGCATCTGCAGAGCAATCTTTGCGAGCTCGTCGGTGGAGATTAGATTTACATTGCCGTTGCTGCGGGATCGGATGGAGAGTCGGAAGCTATTCATCTCCTGTATGATCTCGTAATGCCGGGATCCGATTCGGACTTTATAAGCCTGCAGCTCGTTGTTCTCGGCCAGTTCGGTAAATGCGAGGCCGAGCGTCTCCGCCATGACTTCGCGAGTAAATCGATCTTGCGAGTGAGTGACCACACGGATGTGCGTCTTGAAAACTGGCTGATTAAGCTTTTCCGCGCTTGCGCCGGTTAACCGCCTGACATGGATTTCGTCCTCCAGGCTAAACGCCTTGTTGATGACCTTTTCTTTCTCAAATTTCTTCTCTGATTTAAATACGGCATTGCTCACCGCCTGGAACAAATCGGTTATGAGGTCATTGATCTCATTGATAGCAGCACCAAAAACTGTCCTGCCAGTAGCCGAGATCTTCTTACTGTCCACTGTTGCACGCTGCGGTACTCTACCTTTACTAATCTTCTCCATAGCCCAGCTCGCGGACTTCACCCATTTACGTCGGTTTTCCGCTTCGGCCGCGATGCTGAGACGTGCAAAGTCTCCGTCAAACTGCAACTCATCGATCGTGTTAAGGATAGCGGCTATCGGTGTTTTAGTATCATTTGAATTTGTATTCAGCGAGAAGATGTCGTGCTTCAGATACCGGAGTTCCTGGATAATTGTGTTCTTTTCCGGGACGCGCAGCGCCTCCGGATCCGCAGTATGGATGGTTACATCCATCTTGTTCTCAATCTTCCGTTTCAGCTTATCTGCCTGAAATTGAGATGTCGTAACATAGAATTCGACTTTTCGCTCTCCGTTGTCATGCCGGAAGACAACATCAAACCAGAACGCATCCTGCTCCCGGAATCGGAAGCGCAGGCCGTCACGCTCAAGTCGGCTGCCTGGCCGCTCATACATTGCATACATCTGATAGATGGCACGCCACAAGCGCCGGTTATTGTTGGTCACATTCGTGTGGGGAGTGATTCGGTATGTTACCATTTCATTTTTTTCGACTCTAAAGAATTCACTCCACGGAATGGTCTGGATACGATCACGGCTCCAGAATGCCCGTTTTTCCGCTTTGAAAGGAGAGGGGAGCAGCTTTACTCGGTTCGCGAAGCTGAGCTCAGTGGCTGCCAACTTGGAAAGCAGTGCGCGGCCCTTCGAATACGCTTCAAGTTGTTCCGGAGTGCGGGGGTCATCGCCAGCCAGGGAGAATGCCTTATGTGCCTTGCGTATGATCGATTCACGATCCATGAGCACCACCCCTTACAACAATGGCGATGATAAATGCAATGCCATACATGACGAGCGGCTTCAGGTATTTGCCTTTGCCAGCTGCAGCACCTAAGATTACGCATACTGCAGCAAGAATGGCACCGTAACCCATGATGTCCGGAATATTCGCAACGACCCAGTTGCCCAGATCAATTAATTGCTCCTTCACCCATGTCCATACAGGATGGGCGGCTGCTTCAAGCATGCCTTTTTCTTTGTCGATTACCTTATCGCTAAATCGGTTGATTTTATCCATAACCCCGTCAGGTTGAAGAATGCCGTTCAAAAGTGTGAATTTCATGAGCATCGCCTCCTTATATGCCTCTCAGGAAATCGCGAATATCTACCGCATGCCTGGCTAAAATATATCCGCAGGAAACACCAAGCAAGATTTCAAGGGCTTTGGAGCGATGGCCAAGTGCCCAGGCTCCGCCAGCAAAGATGATAACCAGCACAACACCGGCATCGAATCCATTCATGATTGCTCCATGAACATTTCCGAAGGTGCTATCGACTGCAGCAGCAAAGGCGATCTTTGGTAGGAGAAGGCAGAGTGTGGCAGCAGACAATGTGAATACATTGCCGATTACTTTTACATCCTTGTAGGTCAAATTGCTCACCAAATCTGCAGGCAGTACGATATCAGCTGGTTCCCCAAATGATCGGCTTTTGATGATACCATGACCTTTGACACAATAGTTGACACGCATAAGTAAAACCTCCTTGGATCGCAATGGCGGCTAGTTATCTTTTGCGAGCTGCTGGATTGGCACGCTTTTTCATTTCCTCCAACCGCTCTGCAGCTGTTAGCTTTTCCGGAACTGGCTGTGTTGCATTGCCGACTTCTTGAAACTTCATATCCGCAGCAATCAATTTCTTTACATATCCGCTGAAGTTCCTCCGTTTTACATGATCAAGTATCTCAGCCTCAAGAGGGTTGTTATTGTTAAACGAGACAGGCTTAATAATGCTACTCATACAATCATCTCCTGTACAGGCATTATTGGTATGGGGGCGGCATACGCTAACAACGTAAAGCGCGTTGCATAGCGTCGACTCAAAATATTACCGCTGCTGGAGCGAATCTGGCGGCGGTTTTTCTTTTTTTAAATCTGCTTTTTAAAAAGCATGGGCTTTGTAGGAGCAGCAGCCCCTTTCTGATCGGCTTGCCCAAGAGGCGGTGGGACAAGCAACTGTTTTTCATGTACCTCAATGCATTTCTTCGTCCGGATCCCCAACATAAGTCGCATTCCATCTCGCACCAGCTCCGACATGTCACCTTCCCTAATATCCGAGATGGCTGCTATAAGATCATCATCCCGGCCATCACGTAGACGAGCTTCAAGTTTTCTCTTACACCTTGCCGACATTTGTCTCACTCCCGTCTGATTGTTGTATGATACATAGGTATGGGAGACGGCTCGTACAAAATTCCACATTTATTCGCCATCTATGTATAAAAGTTGATTTTCCTGTCCACCTTTGATATTAGGAGGCGGAGGCTTATGAGTGGATTAGGTAAGGAGAGATCACCTCTCGGTGAATGGGTTGATTCCAAGTGGGGGCATGGGGGACAAGCTAAACTTATGGAGTTATGCGGCTTGGATAAGAATACGGCTTCAGCTGCATGCTCTGCAAAAGGCCGTAAGTTAAATCAGAGTACTCGAGGCAGAATTATTCAAGGACTACAAAATGCAGGATACAGCTTGTACGAAGATGACTTTTGGCCTTAAAATAAGATAGAAGCACTACATTTCAACAAACCGCGATTGATTAGTTTCATCTTCGAGGCAGCCAAAAATGATAACGAAATTGCTAACAAACAGAGAAAAAAATGTACAAACAGACAATGTGGACGAAATACATTATAATAGAAGAAACGCACTTATAACGACACAGAAATACCAACACCTAAGACTTAGGATCTGGCGGGCGACCGTGGGGGTTCAAGTCCCTCTACGCGCACCATACTTAATATCCAAACCTTCAGGAGATGTCCTGAAGGTTTTTTTGTGTTACATTTTAGCCATATGACTAATATGCAAGGGAGATATCCAAGATGAATGATACAATCGCCTTATTGCTGCAGCATCGTTCGATCCGCAAGTTTACGAAGGACCCGGTGACCGCGGGGCAATTGGATGCTATTATAACAGCCGCTCAGCAGGCTTCTACTTCAAGTAATATGCAGGCCTATTCGGTTATTGGGATTACGGATAAGGATCTGCGCAGCGAGCTGGCTAAACTGGCAGGGAACCAAGTTTATGTAGAAGAAAGCCCCGTATTCCTGGTCTGGTGTGCCGATCTGTACCGCTGGGAACAAGCGGCAGGCCGACATTATGAAGCCGAGATACCAAGTACAACGGAAAACTTTATTATCGGTACAGTGGACGCGGCTCTAGCGGCTCAGAATGCGGCTGTCGCTGCCGAATCACTGGGGCTGGGGATTGTGTATATAGGGGGTATCCGTAATCAGCCGGAACGGGTGTCGGAGCTCCTGCAGCTGCCGCAGCATGTGTACCCGGTATTTGGGATGTGTATAGGTGTGCCGGATCAAACCCCGCTCGACCGGCCGCGTTTGCCGCGCAGTGCCGTTTATTTCGAGAATACGTACAAGCATGACATCATAGACTCTGCCATTGATGCTTATGATGAGACGTTGAGTGGTTATATGAGGGCCAGAACGAACGGGAAAACCGGTACAACATGGTCACAAGCAATGGCGGCCAAAGCAGGGCCTGTACGGATTCATATGCGCTCTTTTTTGCAGAAGCAGGGGTTTAAGCTCGAATAATACGGTTTGATTCTGTCAGAGCTGCTCTGGATGTCGATGTTATTTGGTCAAGTATCACATTTCTGTCATTGACATTGCATCTGAGAACGATTATCATTATACCTAGTTAATTGATAATTGTTATCACGGACGCGCTTTAGGCGCAAATAATGAAAACGATCTGCCTTACGGCATCGGAAGGAGCGTGCAGGTCAAATGATTCGTCTTACGACTTCGAATCTGGACATTGCTTATGATGATCGACTCATCGTTCAAAATTTAAATATTGCTATCCCTCAAGGTAAAATAACGGCCCTTGTTGGCTCTAATGGATCTGGTAAATCGACCATCCTGAAGACAATGGCTCGGTTGATGCATCCATCTGGAGGCAGTGTACTGCTGGACGGCAGATCGATTCATAAGCAGTCTACGAAAGAAGTGGCGAAGCAGCTTGCGATTTTGCCGCAGAATCCGACAGCTCCGGACGGCCTTACAGTCGCCGAGCTTGTATCGTATGGCCGTTTCCCGTATCAGAAGGGCTTTGGCTCTTTGACAAAAGAAGACCGCCGTATTATCCAATGGGCAATTGAAGCGACAGGCATGGGTGAATTTGCCGAGCGTCCTGTAGACCAATTGTCAGGGGGGCAACGTCAGCGTGCATGGATTGCCATGGCATTAGCACAAGAGACGGATATTTTGTTCCTTGACGAACCAACGACGTTCCTTGATATGGCGCATCAGCTGGAAGTGCTGCATTTGCTGCAGAAGCTTAATGAGCTGAACAACCGTACGGTCGTAATGGTTGTGCATGACTTGAACCATGCTTCTCGTTATGCTCATCACATGGTTGCGATTAAGAAAGGTACTGTCGTAGGTGAAGGAACCCCGGCTGAAGTAATGACTCCGGATATTTTGCGCGAGGTATTTAATATCGAAGCTGATATCATTCCAGATCCGCGTACAGGCGTACCGCTTTGCCTGCCTTACGCGCTGGCAGGTGAGCCAGCTGCGGATAAAGTATTGACTGACTCCCAGCCAGAACGTATTTTGACTGCTGCGGGAGCATAAATAACGGTAAGCCGCGCTTGGAACAGCGCGGTTTTTTACTTGTCAAAATACATCTTAAAAAAACTTTTATAAAATAGTTGCTTTTTGTTTTCGAAGGTGATATATTATTACTTGTCGCCGCGATGATAAACAAAGCGAACGACAGCGAAAGTAACATGCGGAAGTGGCTCAGCGGTAGAGCATCGCCTTGCCAAGGCGAGGGTCGCGGGTTCGATTCCCGTCTTCCGCTCCATAATGTGCGGCCTTAGCTCAGCTGGATAGAGCGTTTGACTACGAATCAAAAGGTCAGGAGTTCGAATCTCTTAGGCCGCGCCATTCTTTACTAATACTTACTTAATACTTGTCGGGATGTAGCTCAGCTTGGTAGAGCACCTGGTTTGGGACCAGGGGGTCGCATGTTCAAATCGTGTCATCCCGACCATTTAATACGCGGGTGTAGTTCAATGGTAGAACTTTAGCCTTCCAAGCTAATAGCGTGGGTTCGATTCCCATCACCCGCTCCATCTAATAAACTTCGAAAGCCTTGATGCTCAGGGCTTTTTTTGTTTTTCCGGGGGCAAAATATTGGAGATACTTTAGAGGTGATTATTCATTGGGGACGGTTTGGGGACGAAATTTCTCTAAACGATCTGTAACTGTTTTTTTCATCTTCTTTGTGACATGAGCGTAGAGGTCGGCTGTAGTTGAGTACTTGGTGTGTCCAAGCCGCTCCTGAACCGTTTTAAGGTCTGTCTCTGACTCGATAAGTAAAGTGGCAGCTGTATGTCTCAAATCGTGTAGGCGAACTTCTGGGAGCCTGTGGCGCTTTAAAAATCGCCTCCACGTCATTGATGGAGTGTTATGGTAATAAGGCTTTCCATCCCCATTGTGAAATACATATTGACGATCCCCTCCTTGCCAATCCTCTCCACGAAGTTCTTTTTCAGCTACCCATTCGTCATAATACTTGCGTAGCTCCTTCATGTACCAATCAGGCATATCGACCTCTCGTTCTGACATTTCTGTTTTTGGCCGCTTTTCATGGGCTTCACCATTTGCTGTTAGGGAAATGGACTTAATGATTCGAATCGTATTCAATTCGAAATCAACCTCAGGCCATTCTAATGCTACTAGTTCTCCGCGCCGGAAACCGCCCAGCATAGCTCCCAAGAAGTTAAGTCGCCATTTAGTTGGTTCTAACTCTAGAGCGGCTATAACGGCCTGTGCGTTCGTCTCATCATAAAACTTCATTTTCTTTCTGTCAGCTTTGGGTCGATCAACACCAATCATGGGGTTAAGGGGAATCAACTTCCAATCCATTGCTTTGTTAAATACAGATTTCAGCACTTTATAGATATATAAAAGTGTTCCACCGCTTAATGTTCCTCGCTTCTCTAGTTCGTCTAGAAAAGAAACGATATGCATCGTCTTAATTTCGTGTAATTGACGATGTCCAAAAGCCGGATAGATTGATTTCTGCAAATGGTACGTATAGGTGTAGAGCGTCAGTGGGCTGAATTTCTTTTCTGCATACTTTGGAATCCATTCTGTTACAGCAAATGCTTCAAAAGTTAGTCGGGAAGGGGCAATGTAAGTCCCACTTTCAATTTCACTCTGGAAAGCAAGAAGTTCCTTTTGCAGGTATTCTTTTAATTTCTTGGGAGTTAACTTCTGATCTACACGGATTGTTTTGTAGCGTTTAATTCGCTTACCCTTGGAGTCATACCCAGCTTCTACAACAAGCCGGTATGCGTGCCCCCTTTGTTCGATTGAAGGCATTAAATGATATCCCCCTTTTTTGTCATTAAAAATCTTGCGAAATCAAGGATTTGTTCTTTCTGCGAGGTTGAAACCAATACGCCATCACATTTAATGTCAGAAACGTATTGAAGATAGTCTGATAACTCACGAAAGTCTGTAAGTTGTATTTCTGCATTGTGTTCGCGTTCTTCATCCCCATCATCTGGCGATTCATCAAGGAAAGAACCTCCTGCTTCTTCAATGAATTCATGAAAAGGAACATGCAGATTAATAGCGATTTGTTCTAACACTTTTCGCGAGGGTAATTGTTTTTTTCCATTTTCGATTTGCGATAAGTAAGAGTGAGATATGCCCGCGAGTTCAGCTAATTCGATAAGTTTCATTCTCTTTTCCTTTCGAAACTTCTTTATCGTCGCCCCGATTTTTAGCTCATTTGGAATGTCCATTTGTATTTATCACCTCCTCTATTTAACTGAATTGTAGCACACACAAACTCATTTTATCAACATTATTTGAAAGTTGGATAATAATCAGTGAAATAAATGTAACTAATAAGTAACTAAAATAATAATGTTGACAATTATAGTGAAACGAAATTAGAATACTGCCAAGGGGGATAGTATAGCCCCTAATAAAAACGGATTAAGGAGAACTTAAGCATGAACAATTACGTTCTGTTAGAAAATGACACGATTCTTACTGTTAAGGAGGCCGCGCAGATTTTGCGTACTTCTCAGGCAACAATGTACCGGCTTGTAGGTAAAGGAGAGATCCCGCATTTTCGGGTTAATGGGAGCATTAAGTTTCGATTGGGGACGTTGACAAGCTGGATAAACCAGCAGGAGTCTGTTGTTTAATAGTCAGGGAGTGAGGCGCAATGGTGCTGGCTATACAGCAATTTACAACCACGTGTATCAGGAACTTATTAAGAGGAATTTTACAAAAAGGCAGATGAGCATTTTATTATTGATAATGCGTTTATCGTCTGGTTGTCAGCGCTCATACGCCTTCATTCCCAAACTCGTAGATTTCGCAGTATGCGGAGTTGGAAAAACGAATGTTAAAGAGGCTTTGAATACTTTGGTCGAACAGAATGTGATTATGTGGGATAAGGCCGAATGTACCTTTTCTATAAACGAAAATGTTCAGGATTGGGATGTTGAAATTGTAAGTGGTTGGGAGAATGAAGGGTTTCAAAAACTACTCCGATTGAACCTTGAAAAGCAATCTCAAAACAATAACATTTATGCTGAATCCCGAAATGAGAACTGCGAGATTATCGAATTGATTAACGAAAATGAAGAACAGCTATCGAATCAATTACTCGGAAGCCCAGCGAAGCCGTATGGCTCTAAGGGAGAAGATATCCCTAAAGAAAGTAATAAAGAAACGAATACAGAAATTGCTGGTTATAGAGCAACTTCGTATGAAACTGTTGAACGTGAATATTGCTCTTTACATGGCAAAAGGAGCCTGAGTGCAAAGGATAGAGAGGTCATGGAAATGTTCTCGTTAAACGCCATCCCTACTCACTTTATTATCCAGCGCATGAAAGAAGCCTATGCTAAAAAAATCGAACGCGGCGAAACCGTTAATAGTTTTGCATACTATGAGCGACCTGTTTTGGATTCTTGGCGAACTTTAAATACTACTAAGACAACCCCGGCAATGAGGGAACAGCCAAGCCGGTATCAGAGCCGTCAAGAAAGGCAAAATGAAATGTTGCTTCGGACGATCAGGGAGGAACCGGATGACTAGGAATGAACTTAACAAACTATTCTTGATTATCAATAATGCTTATCAAAATTTTGCGATTGATGAAGTTAAAATGGCTTTTTGGCACAATATGTTGGAAGATTTCTCGTTTGAAATTGCATTGAGTAATTTACGTCACCATGTTTATTCTGAAAAGTATCCTCCAACAATTGCGGATATTAGAAAACCACCTCTGGATGTAGAACTCACAAATTACCTCCAACTGAAAGAGGCAACCCAACACCGTCTCAAATTGATGGAGGAATGGCATCACAGAGCAGTATTAAAGGGTGAAACAATACATGATTGATCCTCCTTTATTCAACCTAGAGGCTGAACAGGCTGTTATTGGAGCAATCCTGTTAGAGCCGAAATCAATTGATATTGTTCGTGAAAAAGCACCAGAACAAGCCTTTTATCACAAAGCTCACAGAACGATCTATCAAGCAATGCTTGAGATTGCAGAACAAAACATACCAATTGATCTTGTTCAACTTACGGAAGCCCTACAGAAAAAACAGAAGCTTGATGAGGTTGGCGGCGTAATTTATATGTCACAGCTTGCCGGTTCTGTACCCACAGCTACTAATATTTTGTATTATGTGGACATCTTACTGGAAAAGCATCGACTACGTAATTTGAAACAAGCACTTGGTAAGAGTTTGTCTGCTATAGCTGAGGGGGATAACTTCGAAGAAATCCTTACGGAGATTACTGAGGATGTTACTAAACTCTCAGACCAGTTAGAACCGGAGGAAGGCTTTATCCATGTCGCCAAAAGTGCTGAAGGCCATGAAGATATTATGGAAGGTCGGGTTCAACATAAGGGACTAACCGGAGTTAGAACGGCGGGTTCCGCATTAGATATGTTCACTGGGGGCAGACAGAAAGGGGAATTGATAGTTGTAGCCGCTCGTCCTTCAATCGGAAAGAGCGATTATATGTTGAATGAAGCATTAAATGCAGCGAAAAGCGGCACAGCAGCGGGGATATTTAGTCTGGAGATGCCTGGAGTAATGCTAACAGATCGATTAATCTCGATGATAGGGCATATCGATAGGTTAAAACTTCGCAGCGGGTTATTGGATGATGAAGATTGGTACAGGTATACAATGGCTCGTTCCCTCTTATCCCAATTGCCCATTTACATTGCTGCCAAGCAAGGACAATCTATTCAAAGCATTCGAAACAAAGTGAAATGGTTGAAAAGAGAACATAACAATTTGGTCATTTACATTGACTATCTGCAACTTGTATATGGAGGCCAACGCTTTCCTAATCGGGAAGCGGAACTTGGTTACATTAGCCGTTCTTTGAAGCAAATAGCTTTAGAAAATGACTGTCCAGTTATAGCGATAAGTGCCATTAACCGTAACAGCGAGAAACGGCAGGATAAACGTCCGATGCTTTCTGATTTAAGGGAATCAGGGCAGATTGAATTTGATGCAGATGAAGTCGACTTCCTGTATCGAGACGACTATTACAATCCCGATAGCGAGAAGAAAAACATTACTGAGATTATCATCGCAAAGGGAAGGAATACCGGAATCGGAGTTATTGAAATGGGATATTTGAAGCAATACGGAAAATTCGTTGATTTGCATTTAACTTAGACTTCCTGCGCCCATAGTGGCTGTAAAACCCCTTGCGCCTTGAATAAGGCTTCCTGCGCCCATAGTGGCTGTAAAACCCCTTGCGCCTTGAATAAGGCTTCCTGCGCCCATAGTGGCTGTAAAACCTCTTGCGCCTTGAATAAGGCTTCCTGCGCCCATAGTGGCTTGTAAAACCTCTTGCGCCTTGAATAAGGCTTCCTGCGCCCATAGCGGCTGTAAAACCCCTTGCGCCTTGAATAAGGCTTCCTACATCCATAGTGACTATTAAAACTTTATTGTGGCTTTATTACGAATAGTGAATAGGGGCGTGTTTAAGACGCCCCATTTGAGAAATCAGGAGGATGTTGCCTTTGAATCATATCTCAGGAATTGTAGGCTGGCTTATTATAATCGTTATTTTAGCTTGGATGTTTTTAGGTAACGGAAAGTCAAAGCCAGCAAATCATAATGCAATAAATTCAGGGGATTTACGAGAACGATTTAGAAAGCTTATTAGCCATTCTGACACGACAAGTATTCAAGGCTTCATTAATCGGCAGAATGCAGAGCTTTTTGTAGCTTGCTTATGTTCATTTATTCTTGATACTTACAACCCTCTGGCTAATCAACTCCGATATGAAGATATAACTAGATTTGTTCGGCATTTATTCACTGAACACGAAGTGAATCAGTTATTAAAAGTCGCCCATAATGGAAACTATTTGCGGTACGAGAACGGTACGGTTTATTTATATGACCATGAAATGAATGACTTACTGATTCAATTATTTACAGATGCCAAGCAGGAACTGCCCTTTGTGTAAGCTGCTGATTTTTATGGAGGAACGATCAATGTTCAGTAAACAGCATCTAAGAGAATGTGCTAAAAAAAGTACTAGTTTCTCTCGTATGTTTATTCAACGGCTACAGAGCATTCGGCTAGTGCGAGTTAAACGATTTGTTATGTGGTTTTATCAAGATAATCAAGAACGGATTAATAAGAAAACTATTCAGATTTGGGTAGAGTCAGCACGGAACGATCTTAGTCGTGCTTATAACTTACTTGCTGACTTATCTAATCAAGCATGGTACGAGAACGGAAAAGTCCCACAGGAAACGATTAACTGGGCTGTTCAGTTAGTCAGCCGATATGAATCGGCTAAATGGCCGCAAACCCCTATGAACCTTCGGTTAGCTTTCAGACTGGGTTTGCGTGTTCCCAGCATCAGGTTACGATTTTTTTGGCTATTGGTTGGTTATGTAGTGGCTATGGTTTCGGTTATGTCACTCCATTGGCTCATTGATTTTCCATTGCATTGGATACCGATAAGTACTGTCGCTGCTCTGTATTTTTTCATTCTTTGCATTCGCAAAGGTTACAAGTTGTTTCCTGTTATTAGAGCGATAAATCGGACTTCTGCTGAATACTTTTTCCAAAAAAGACTAGGGGATATTCAGTTCCAAGCTGCGCACTTAATGAAAGACAAATATTTAAAAAAGGTCGCGCAGTTTAAAATTGCACTCCATGAGCTGAGATTACAGCAGAAGCAAGTGGAAGGCTATAACAGATATGATGAAGTACTGAGAGATGAAGTTCAACCTGTTCCGAAAAATAACGATTATGTTCTGGAAGCGGCCTCCGACAATCCGCTTGATGCAATTTGGAGGCGATTTATCGAGCAGAATTTTTCTAAAGCGTCTTATTCCTCGCCTGAGTATAGGATGGACAGCGCAACAGAATGGCATATTTTCCGAATTGAAGGGATTCCTGCAAACGAGTATGCCAAGCGAGAAGCTGTCATAGAAAGTTTAGTTCGAAAAAGGGTTTATAAAATTCACGCTAATTATAAGGAGGTTGGAGTAACAGCAATAGAGTTGATAACAACAACACTACCCTCCCTTGTGACCTACAATGAAGCGCCAACTCCCAAGGAATGGAGAAAAATCGTACTCGGGAAAGATGTTAAAGGAAGCGTCTATTGGGACTTTGTTGCTCAGCCTCATGTAATGGTTGTTGGAATTACCAATAGTGGAAAGTCAGCCACTATCAACAATATCATCCGGCAGATGAAGGAAAAAAACGTCTTGATGTATTTTGTGGACTTTAAGAATGGGCTAGAATTCTTTCCGTTTCGCTCCAAAGGCTATACTGTGATCGAAGATGCGAAGCAATATCCTGATTTTAGTGCCGCACTTGTACAAGAAATGTCTAATCGAGCAGAATTCCTAAAACAAAATGGATTTAAAAATTTTGAGGGGTACGAAGCTGTACGTGATCAAAGAGGACTTCCGATGCTGCCGCGTATCGTGTGCTTTATAGATGAGGTTGCCACTGTAATGGGGCATAGCGATATGGGTATTCAAAAGCCAAGCATACACCATACCGAACTGCTTCTACAGAAAGCGCGAGCTTCCGGAATTCATATGTGTTTAAGCACGCAGCGTCCAGATGTAAAGTCAATCGGGTCAACAGGTATTCGGGATAATATCGCTGTGAAAATGTCTTCATATTTGAGTTCTCAAGCCTCCATGCTTATTTATGGTGACGATCGAGCAAACAGAAAAATACCTGATCAAGAATACGCGGGAATGTTCATCGCCTCCGGTATAGGAACTGATGCAGCGTTCAGAGTGCCGTTCATGAGTGATGCAGAGTTTCTGGAATATTTGGAAACTTGGCCGAGGAATCCATTCTCTGCTTATCAACTAGGCAAATCATTATTGGCAAGCAATGTTTCAGAAATGAATTATAACGATATTTTTTAGGAGGAACAGAGAATGGAGTCAATCAACAACTTTAAAGTTCTGCATAACAATCAAGCATTTACAATTTCAAGATGGGAAGGCGAGACGCTAATTACTAAGGACGGCAGATTATTACATGTAGAGAAGACTAAATTTCTTCCAATGACCGGTTTTTATGATATTGACAATAGAGCAGTTTATCTTGGGGATGTTATTCAATCTGCAAGTAATCCAAATGCAGGAAAATACACTATAGAATTTATGGATGGGGATTTCTGGGGCGTGCCAAAGAAAATAACGCCATTACGAAGAATCGTGAATGACGATTATCCGATAAATGGCGCTTTACCTCTTAGTATGTTGATTGAGGGCTTTGATTTCAGAGTTGTAGGAGACTTTTGGTCTGTCTATATGAGGATGGTAAAACGAATTCGGATCAATGATTAAATGGATAGTCAACAATGGGGCAAGAAGGAATAGCGCAGAAGTGGACTTCCACGCAGGACTAATATGTTGGACTTGCGTGGAAGTATTATTTATGGAGGTATTATCTATGCAAAAATATGTCGCGGAAGTTCAGCGGTTTCTTTACGATCAGGAAGGGCTAGGAAAAGCAGAAAGCACAGTTAGTACATATCGGAGAATCATGAGTGCGTTTAGCTGCTGGCTTGATAGAAATGGCGGAGAGCTTACGGAACTTACTCGATTTGATGTACAGGCATATATTAAAGCATTGGAGTTAGAAGGCAAGAGCGCTGCAACAGTAGACAAGGTATTCGCCTGTATAAGTGTTTTTGCCCGTTTTATACAGCATCCTGAGATTGTGGAGAGCATTAAGCGTATTAAGCCGCAAAATAAGCGTCAGACGGCTCCGAAGTCGTTGGAAGACTTAGAAGTAAAGAGACTAAAACGCGAAGTTGAGAAGGACGGCAATAAGAGGGATATAGCCATTGTTTATATGCTAATGGAGACGGGGGTTCGAGTATCAGAACTATGTGCTATCAATCGGGAGAATGTAATTATTCATGAACGAAGTGGCGAGGTAGCTATACGTAACGGGAAGGGAGGTAAAGCAAGGACAATTCCCCTGTCCAGAGAAAGCCGATACCATATTGCAAACTATCTTCAAACTCGAAACGACAATGAAGCGGCTTTATTTCTAAGCAATCAGTTACAGCGTTTATCTGTTCGAGCTATCCAGCATATGTTACAAGGATACGGCACACACCCCCATGCATTGCGTCATACATTTGCGCGGCGGCTTGTTGCTTCGGGAGTAGATTTAAGTGCAGTAGCTGAACTTACCGGCCATGCTGATATAAATATGACACGGCGATATTCTAGGCCATCTTATTCCGAATTAATGGAATCGATAGAGCGGGCATTCTCATAGCTCTTCATGAAGCAAAAAAAGGCGGCCAGTTGTTGGCCGCCATTCATTTTGTTTAATCACCTACTGGTTATATTTTTCGTTCAGTAGCGAGGAGTAAATCTGGCCGCTCATTGCATCAGAACCAAGCGGAGTGTAGGTAATTCTGTACGAATTCTTTGATGTAAAGTTACCTTTTGGAAGAATTGAACCTGTAGTGTGGTATGTCGGTGTACCTTGAGTAACTGTGACTGTACGCTTAATTTCCTTTTTTTCAGGATTGAAGTTAATAATACCATACCTACCTGTAGGATTCTTTGGGTCGATCGTACTAGCAGTTGGGCTCCAATCATCATTGGCAATCTCAGCTACACATGGCCCTACAGAAGTCTTAGAACCGTTTGTTACAGTAAGCTTACTGATTGATAGTACAGCGTAGTATCCAGAACCGGAATTCACTTGAAATAAGTCAGGAAGTCTACCCCAGTAAAGATCATCAGTCACGTATTTTCTGTTAGGGTCATTCTTATCGTCCATATCGACAACAACGAATTGATCAACAGAACATGTTAGCGTTCCAGAAGTGGAAACCAACTTATTAGGATCAATTTCTTGCCCTTCAATCGGACTACTGAAGTATCGAGGCAACATCGTTAGGATGTTCGTCCTGTGCCACATCAGTTCAGCAGCCGCGACAGTATATTTGTTGGTCTGGAATCGTTCGCCGTTGTTGAAAGCAACAACCCGATTAATAAAGGTTACAGCTTGGGCACGAGTGACCTTGGAATCAATAGAAAGCTCTCCGGGTGTTGTTCCCGTCATTAAACCTCGTAATGCCGCTTCGTAGATCATTCGATTTTTAGAAGAAGTTTGGTCACTTTTTAGCTTTAGTATAGGGTCTAAACCTTCTTGTACATTTTCCAGCATGTTCTCAATGTCGTTTTGTTCGTTGGAAATTAGATATGCGCACATGTTTTCATCTTTTTTACATTCATCTGTGTTCGTCATTAATTGAGGAGGGTTCCGTTTTTTTACAGATGCTAAAGCTTGTTTTAAGTCAGCAATGACTTGCTCAGGGTGATCGTAGATAAGATTGAAGTCGCCAGTAAAATCAGGGCCAGCTTCGATTGACTTTCGTACCGAGTCATTTGCAAAAGTCTCTATTGGAAAGAGTATTTGCATTTCTTCTTTTATTTTTTGCTCGAACATTGGACTTTGGGTGGCTCTTACAATTGTACTGGCTATTTCACCGCGCGATATTGGCTTGTTCAAGCCTGAAACATAATCGTTCTTATAAAGCTCATGGCTCGTTGCGGCTTGCTTATATGGAGCAAACCAAGAGTCTCCAGAACTTGGCGTTTGGACCGGGTATTGTAATGCTTTCACCATCATAGTTATAAATTCTTCGCCTGTAATCGTTGCATCTGGCTTAAAAGTTCCATCCGTGTAACCGGAAACGTAACCCTTCTCAACCGCCGTTTTAATTGCTGCTTCAGCCCAGTGACCTTTAGTGTCCTTGAACCCTGTCGTGTTGCTTGTCGCAAGGGAGCCATTCAAAATATTTTCTGCTGCATTTGACTCTGCGGTAGCTGGTTCTATTGAAAGAGATAAATTAACGAAGAGCAGCGCGACTATAACAATTAGAGATATTTTTTTCATTATTCTCCGACCTCTCTTAAGACTGATGAGTAAAGTAGCATAGCTCTAATCTGGATGGATTAAAAACTTTTTAGCGCTTGATGAACAGCGTTAAGCGTAGACATTTCGTCATTATTGTAGAATGTGTCCTTGACAATCAGATCATTGGTCAGGGCGGGGATTTCCGGTAAATTCAAAACCCGTTTATATTTATTCTTAAAGGTGGAGTAGTTATAAACAGAATAAGAATCCATGATTGATCCGTCACCGATAATTTCGACCTGAATTGAGAATACATCAGGAAAATCCGTAACAGAGTAAGACTTTCCGGGTTCCATGGAGGTAACTCTTTTCCAAGATAAGAAGTTTTGAGATGCTTTATAGACTCCTGCACGGATATCTATTGCATCCTCAAAGTTTCCTCCAAGAGCCCTGATTTGCTGTACGGTCGGGATAGTAAAGGTAGCTTTATGGGTATCGTTGTCCCATTTCAACTTGCTGAAAAGGAGTTTGGCTGATCTCTTTCTATCGCTACTTCCCAAGGGAAGGAATTCCTCCCATTGATGGGGGATCGTACTGTCCTGATTAAAGTACCACTCTGCTTCTTCTGGAATGGGGTTGTAATAGGTTTCTGATTCTTTCATATCTGCTCGGGTTTTTACGGTAACTTTAGATTTCATGTTCCGGAGGAGTGTCACGGCCTCGGCTCTCGTTAGTGTCTCAGCGCCCTTAAATCCAGAAATACTTCTATCGGTTACTCCATTTGCAATACCTAAATCCATTATGTAATGAACGGAACCGTTGCCGAAATAATTTTTTGTTAATGCCCTGCTCATTACTGTTGCAGCCCAGTATCGGGTGATCGGTTTATCCTTATACTTGCTGGTACTGGAATGGTTTAACCATCCGTTTGAGTAGGAGAGCCAGAAGTAAGAGTCATACCAAGGTGTTCCCGCCTCCCTTGACGAAATAGTAAGTTTATAAGTTCTCGTCAGCATGGAGATGAATTCCATCTCCGTTACTTCGTTATTTGGCTTAAACGTGCCATCCGAGTACCCATTAACAACTCCATTGTCTATGGCCCATTGAATAGTGCTGTAGCTCCAATGAGATAACGGCACATCTGAAAACGAGACTGGTAACTGAGGTGTTTGAGTGGCATTGCTTGTTTCAAGAGAATCTCCAGACTGTAATTCCGTTGTTTCATTAGTCGTGGGGTTGTTCGGCATAATAACAGTAGCCGCAAGCTTTGAAGCCTCAGGTTGATTTACCGATGCCATTGCTGGGACCGATGAAGTACCTAATAAAAACGATATTAAAAGAATCAGTGATTTTTTAATCATAGTAATGCCTCCCCTTTAAAAGTTGAAAATTAACGCATGTTCTGAGCAAGCCTAAATCCACAATGCGGACAAAAGTTTGTTGCTTGCACATTTGCCCCGCAATTTCCACAAAATAAATGATTTACTTGCTGATTCACCCCGGAAAACGGATGGCTTTCATTTCCTAATTGTTTAGGATAAAACGGACATTTAAGATAATTATGATTGCAATACTGAAAGGCTAACTGATGGTTTCCTCCTTTGGATGTACTGAAGTTGAGAGAGAATCCTTGTGAGGGATTAAAAGAAGGATTTTCGCGACTGTGACAAAGGTCTTCATACTTTTTACTTGCGAAGATGCCTTCAGGCTGAATGATGTGTTGTTTGTAAAATGGACATGGCATTATAACAACCTCTTTTCTACAAAATTTGTCACTGTATAAGTATTATAGTACGCGAAATATAATACGCCAATTATAATATGTTAAAAAAACTTCGCGTAGTGGGTAACATGAGGACAAACAATGTTAGGGGCTGTTTGTCCATGAAATTAAGCGAAGCCAGAAAGAAAATGGGCTTTACCCAAGAGCAATTATGTAGAGCAGTGAATATTTCATTAAAGCATTACCAAAACATCGAGCATGGGCTTACCTTGCCCACTGTGAACATAGCCTTACATATATGCGAGGTTCTCGAAGAAGACCCCCGTAAAATAGATGAATGGAAAGACCGTCGAACATCAAGTTAATGTTCCTGACGGTCTTTTATTTTGAACAGTTCAATTATAGGATTTTAATATTTCATATTTCCACGGACTTTAAGTCACATCGACAATAATCTACAACTTTTGACCTATTTATCCGATATCTATAAATAGAGAGTTTGGTAAGGTCTGGAGGTTGCGTTTCGTGGATATTCGATCTGAATTTGGAAAACGTGTAAGAGAACTGCGTGCTCGAAGCGGTATCTCGCAGGAACTGCTAGCCGATCGTGCAGGATTAGATAGAACATACATAAGTGGTGTAGAACGCGGCGAGCGTAATATAAGCATTCTTAACATTGAGAAAATCGCGAGTGCGTTGAATGTTTCGATAGAATATTTGTTCTCCAATGAACGCTTTTCAAGCAACTTGGCCTATTTGAAAAAAGATTTCGAAGTTCCTTTCCTGGAACGCTTCAAATATCATCTGGATAGCAGCAAGAAGATACTTACCTTTCAGGTTTACGGGTTGCTGACCGGAGAGAACGTAGATTACATGTCCAATACGTTGCTGGGCATCGCATCTAATTTTTCAAATGGGGAATTAAGCATCTTTGTCGATCACCGAGACATGAAAACATCGGACGGCGAGCCGGTTGTTTATTCTCCTGAAGTAGCTGAAAAAGCGGTTTTGTTTCAACAGAGCGTAGTATCATGTAGCAAGCAAGCTGTGGTTTTATGTAATAGTGAATTCATGGTTCACCAAATGAACTATGTGACAACGATTAGCGGGCTACGGGATAAGGCAACACATCTATATGGCAAGGATAGAGATATGATTGGGAAGGCATATGAAATGTTGGATATCAACGGAAATGCATTGATTAATCCCATCAATTAGTCTGCGAGGTGAGAGTGTGTTTTATGGTATCCACCCAGTAATAAAACAAAAAGTTTCTGTACAGGAATGGGAGTTGAAATATAAGACGTCAGGATTAGAGGCATTATGCCCTATTTGTGATAACAGCATGTTTATAAGAAACAGCAGTGCGCCTCAAGGTGCAAAACACTTCGTTCATTATTCAGGTACTGATTGTCCTACCGTAGAATCTAACCGTAAAAAGTACGAAGGGTTATCTCCAACTGATCGAGACCACACGAATGCTGCTCTCGTTAAAAAGCAAGTGCTTGATAATTTATATTTAGTGTATTTGATGTGTAGGGACATAATGAACGGAAAGTTAAAGCATGCTGAGTTTAGTTCTATGTTAGAAACTGCGAACGAAAGAGAGATATGGCTATATAAAGGCTTAACCTTTGAGTATGTTCCATATGTGTTATTAGTCTGTTTTGGGATTTTTAATAAGAGAGGCACAGACAGGAAAGAAAGAGTTTTCTTCGTGTTTGATGCAAACCTTAGTAATTATGATGACTTATGGAATCATAAGGGCTTGAAAAAGAAAATGTGGAGAGTACTCCCTGACGTAGATGATGTAGAAGAGATACCTATTAAGCTTATTAAGCCTGAACCGGATTATTTCAAAGGTTATTGCGGTAAGCATCTTATATAACGCTCCGGAAAACCGCAGACATGCATTGGCCTGTCTGCGGTTTTTAATATGACATGGTTATAAAATAGAAGGGAATTGATAAATAGGGATGAAGACCGTCTATTTAATATCCTGAAAACGTTATTGATACACGTGATATTTTATAGGGGAGTTCATCAGTTAAAATTGGGTTGTTATAGGCTTGTTCCTCATGAAATATGGATTAAATATCAAGCGGACTTAGCAGTACAGTGAATCCGTAACTGTTTGAATTCAAGTAACGATAAAGCTCATCAGCTCGATTCTTGTATAAGGTAACAATGTCTAAAGGTGCATCAAGTGAGGTTACCTTTAGAAAATCTTCAACTCGTTGGATGGTATTTGCTGAATGAAGATGCGGGTTATCAACGATAAGCGCTTTTGGTGTATCCCCTTTATTTACAGCGTCCAACATTTTGGTTGTGAATTGCGCTTCGAGACCAAGTGTTTCAATAAAGCCAGTCTGATCAATGGCCCATGAAACACGGGCTAGGTCGCTCTGAAGATGGCTGCGACCACGTAAACTTACATTGATCATGGCTAACTCATCTATCCCACGTTGTGATAATCGAAAGATTTTATGTTTTCTTTTGTCAATAATGACTTCGAGATATCCATATTCAGAAAGTACCTTTGTACGCTGATAAATGATATTTTTAGGCCGTTTTTCAGGCATTAATTCGCAAAGGCCAACAATGGTGATATGACCGAATTTTCCTATGGTCTGCATGATTGAGTGGTCGATGGTAAGAAGTTGTTTTTCAGATGTGTTATGAACTGTATTTTTCATAGAATGAGTCTCCTAGGTATTCGGAATTAGTTTTGAAGGTGATTTATCATCTTATGACGAATTCTGTTAAATATAGTAATTAGATTTCATCTCTCGCTTAAACAAAGTAATTAGGTAAAGAGGGGATATTTGTGTATATAAAGAAACTGGCGGTACATAATTATCGAAGTCTCTGCAAAGTCAATTTAGAGTTTGGAAAAGGAAGAAATGTTCTAGTAGGAAAGAATAATTCAGGTAAAAGCAACTTAATTAAGGCGCTCGATTTAGTTATGGGTGAGAAAATGCCCAATTATATAAGCTTTGAATACAAAGATTTTTATAGTGAGAAAAGGATTGTAGACGGTCAAACGAAGATTTGGACAGCTGATAGTTTCTTCATAACTGTGGAGTTAAGCGGTACGGATGTTAATGTAGCTTTATTAAATGAGTGTAAAGGAATTTCATTATCTAATGAGGGAGTAGCAAAAGTTGCGCACCTGTCGAGCGAATCGAATGATTACATCATGGATAATCTATTTACTAAAGACACGGACGAGTTTAGCAGAGGGGACAAATCATGGATCGATAGAACAGGGTTGTTTTCAATGATTAATGAATCGTTAAGTCTGCAATTTTATCTATGCGTAGAAAGATTCGATGACGATACCCTAGATGAAAAAACAAAAAGCACATTCGGTATTATTGTTAAGAAAAATGACGGGAAACTGTATAGGGGATGGGGGATAAGTAAACAATTCCGTAATGCTTTGCTTACTAGCGCAATTATTCCGGCATTTCGTGATCCGCAGAGTCAATTTAAATTAAACAATTGGTCATGGTATGGAAAGCTTATAAAAGGGATATGGGAAAATAAATCCGTAGAACTTACTACGGGGTTAAGATCATTAACTGAAGAAATAAGAGCAATAACTAATGATGTTTTTGGAGAGGCAACAACGAAATTAAAACAAGATCTTTCAGAAGCGATAAATCACCAGTCAATAAATTTTCAATTGATTGCTGGAACTAAGGATGACATTTATAAAGGAATTAATCTATTTGTAGATGACGGTATAGAATCATTAGCATCGGATAAAGGCTCAGGTATACAAAGTGCTTTGATAATTGGTCTATTCACTCATTATTGTTCACAATATCATACTAATAGCTCATTACTAGCGATTGAAGAACCAGAACTATATTTACATCCCCACGCACGAAGGGTTTTGTCTAGTAAGTTTGATGCGTTTTTAACACCAAGTGACGATGGCATAATACTGAATCAAGTAATTGTAGCTACACATTCACCTGAGTTCTTAAGAAATACAGAGATTGAGAATATATTCGTTGTAAAAAAAGAGAAAGATAAAAACCATACAGTTGTAAAACAAATTAATAGGGGGAGCGATAATAAAGAAATACAGAAGTTGCGACAAATATTATGGAGTAAAAATGCTGAAATGTTTTTTGCGGATAAAGTAATACTTGTAGAAGGCGGAGAGGAATACCTGCTTCCTATTATAGCTGATAAATATTTAGAAAAAGAAAATGCATTAGACTATCATAATATATCAGTGATAAAAGTAGGTGGGAAGAGTCAGTTTAAAACCTATATTAGAATACTAAAAGATCTGAATATAGAGTTTATTGTACTTGCCGATTTTGATTATTTTACGGAAGGTTTAACTCAAATAAAAGAGTACATCGATTCGTTTGATCAAGATCAATATAATAAACTTAATCAAACTATAAGCGATATTTATTCTGAAGAGGATACTTATAAAAAAGGAAGAGACATTAAAAAGAAGCTTCATTCAGGAGAAGCAAAGGAATTGTGTGAATTAATTGATAAGATGTGTGAGTTGCAAACATATGATAGTGACATTATGGAATTGTGGGAGCAGTTTAAACCCAAAATTAAAAAAAAGATCAATATGAAGGCGCTTGTTGAATTCGAAGATCTCTATAGTGAGCTTACAGTTTTTGTTAATACCTTATTTACGAAGAATATAAAGATTTTAAAGAACGGGGAACTTGAAGATTATATAAAAGAAGAGGCAGATAAGTATCTACAAGAACAAAGAGTATCTGGGAAGGAATTAAGCATTTTAAAGTTGGTCGAGGCGATATTAAATGAAGGTCGTGAAATAGATGAATTTTTTGAGACAGATGAATTTATTGGGGTTATTGTGCAAGCCGTAAATTAAATGAAGTGATAGTCGGAGGATAAATAAATGAAACTTGAAGATCAGATGTTTTCATTAAAACCTTATTTACTTGAAGGGATTCACTACGCAATTCCTTCTAATAGTTCTCCAGAGTTTCGTAGACACATTTCAGCAGCGATATATTCGTATAAAGATGATAACTTGAATTTTGACAATATGCATACTTATCTAGACGAAATGGACATAAATAATTTCAATGATACAGAGCTTGGTGGAGCAGCCGATGTCTGCCAAGACACAATTGTAAGGCTTATTGACAGCGTTAAAAGTGAATTGGAAGGAATCGGAGCACGACAGGAAACTGAAGGAAGTCTGAGTTTTGTCGCAGCTTTTAATAGATTGAATTCATCATTTCAAAGTGCAGTTATCTTGTTGAGATATGGATATTATATGGAAGCATCACCTGTACTAAGGATGATATTCGAACAAATTTGTTGGGCGTATCACATTATAGATAAAAGTAAAGAAGTTATTCGGCGTACCAAGGTTACAAGAACTGTTGAAACAATTAAAGAAGTTAATAGCAATTATCCTTCATTTTATGGGACTCTTTCTAAAGAGGCTCATATTGACTTTACAATTATTAATAAATATTTAAAGATAACAGATGAAGGAATAGCCGTAAGGACACGGTCAGGAGAAGAGAGTAGAAAGAAGACTTTGTATCTTGCTGTGTTGGCTGAGATGTACATCAGAACACTGTATCATTGTGTAAATCATAAATTTAGATTAGACGAAATGTTGAAAATACAATATTCCGAGGTACTTAGAGCAAAATTGAGAATAGCTAGAGTAGTAATTGAATCAATTAATAATGATGGTTCAATATCTAAAAAGCTTCGTTATACAGACAGAATTTGAATTGACCTATGCATTTAATTGGGGAACAATATGGGGACGGAATTCTGAAAATGGCTGTCGAAAGGTGATTAACTTAGCCTAACCCTCAAACCCATGTATGCAGTACTTGTATGAGTTTGAGGAGTTTTGCTAAAAAGAGAGGAAGCCCCCGGTTAGCCTTCCAAGCTAATAGCGTGGGTTCGATTCCCATCACCCGCTCCAGATTTTCAAACAATCTCCTTCTTCGGAAGGAGTTTTTATATTTTAACTCCTTATATTGGCAGCTCTCGCGGGGGCTGCCTTTTCTGCGTCCGGAAAAGAAAGTGGGCGCTTCGGGCTTCAACCGGGAGTCATTTTGTAGTATGATGATTAGAAGTTGAAAATGCGTTAAAGTACAGGAGGATCAGTATGTCGGACCAAGTAACATCGACTTTATCGGCACAACACCGGCCGCAGGCTAACAATTTGCTGCGCAGAGACGTCCGTTTCCTAGGCAACATACTTGGGGAAGTGCTCGTCCATCAAGGCGGCCGCGAACTGCTGGATATCGTCGAGCAAATTCGTGAGACAAGTAAAGCGTTACGCGCAGAATTTGTGCCTGAGCTTTTTGAACAGTTTAAGACGACAATTGCATCATTAAGTCCCGAAATTCGCCATCAGGTGATCCGTGCATTTGCGATCTATTTCCAATTGGTCAATATTGCAGAGCAGAATCATCGTATTCGCCGTAAACGCGACTACGAGCGTTCCGCAGGGGAAAGTGTACAACGAGGTTCTATTGAGAGCGCCATTTCTGATTTGAAAGAGCGCAATATCGATGTTGAAGGTGTTCAAGAGATCTTGAGCAATATTTCACTCGAGCTCGTGATGACTGCGCATCCAACGGAAGCGACGCGTCGTGCCGTGCTTGATATTCATAAGCGGATTGCTGAAGATGTAATGGAGCTTGATAATCCGACTCTGACTCACCGTGAACGCGAGATCCTTCGGGACAAGCTGCTGAATGAAGTGCTTATTCTGTGGCAGACCGATGAGCTTCGCGACCGTAAGCCAACTGTAATTGATGAAGTACGCAACGGGTTGTATTATTTCGACGAAACCTTGTTCGAAGCGCTTCCTAACGTATATGAAGAACTGGAACGCAATCTTACTAAATATTATCCGGGCGAGTCCTGGCATGTACCTAGCTATCTGCGATTTGGCTCATGGATCGGCGGAGACCGCGACGGTAACCCGTCCGTAACTGCGAAGGTAACATGGGAGACGCTGACGCTTAACCGCCAGCTTGCTATTAAGAAATATGAAGAGAAATTACACGAGCTTGTCAGCATTCTGAGCTTCAGCACAAACCTGGTTGAGGTGTCGGAAGAACTGATTAACTCGATTAAGAAAGACCGCGAGCATGTTGAGCTCAAGTGCGTCGACCTGTGGCGCAATGCGAAAGAGCCATACCGTATCAAGCTGGGCTTTATGCTCGAGAAGCTGGCTAACACTCGTGATGAGTCGCTCAAAGGCTCGCCAATGCGTTATAACAGCGCTAGTGAGCTGCTTGACGATCTAAGCATTATCGACCGCAGCTTGCGTGGACATTTCGCAGATTATGTAGCGGACACGCATATTGGCAAGCTGGTTCGTCAAGTCGAGCTGTTTGGCTTCCATATGCTTACGCTTGATATCCGTCAACACAGCCAAGAGCATGAGAATGCGATGTCTGAAGTTTTGGCGAAGATGAATGTGGTTCCAAACTACGGTTCTCTTTCGGAAGAAGAGAAGATTGAATTGCTCGGCAAATTACTGGAGGACCCTCGTCCGCTCACTTCGTCGCATCTTGATTACTCGGCGTCGACTCGTGAATGTCTGGATGTCTACCATACGGTATACAAAGCGCAGCAGGAGTTTGGACCGGAATGTATTTCGACGTATCTGATTAGTATGACACAAGGCGCAAGCGACATGCTGGAGGTTATGGTCTTCGCGAAAGAGGTTGGCCTGTTCCGTAAGGAAGCGGACGGCAGCGTTCGTTGTACGCTGCAATCGGTACCTCTCTTCGAGACTATTGATGACCTTCATGCTGCCCCTGGCATCATGAAGCTGCTCTTCGAACTGCCTATCTATCGTCAAGCTGTAGCAGCTAGAGGCGACCTGCATGAGATTATGCTTGGTTACTCCGATAGTAATAAAGACGGCGGCGCAGTAACAGCGAATTGGGAGCTGCGCGTAGCTCTTAATGATATTACAGCAACTGCCGGCGAATACGGCGTAAAGCTGAAGTTCTTCCATGGACGCGGCGGCGCGCTTGGCCGTGGCGGCATGCCGCTCAACCGCAGTATTCTGGCACAACCTCCGCATACGGTTGGCGGCGGTATTAAGATTACCGAGCAAGGCGAAGTATTGTCCTCGCGTTATTCGATGCAGGGCATTGCTTACCGCAGCCTCGAGCAAGCTACATGGGCGCTGATTACAGCGGCACGTCTTGCGAAATATCCGCAAGCACAGGATGATGCAGTATTGAAAGAGTGGGAAGAGATTTCGCGTTCCATCTCCGAGACTGCACTGAACAAATATCAGGATCTGATCTTCCGTGATCCGGACTTCCTGACTTACTTCAAAGAATCCACTCCGCTTCCTGAGGTTGGCGAGCTGAATATTGGTTCGCGTCCTTCGAAACGGAAAAATAGCGATCGCTTTGAAGATCTGCGTGCGATTCCTTGGGTATTTGCTTGGACGCAAAGCCGTTACTTGCTGCCTGCATGGTATGCGGCAGGTACTGCTCTGAAGCAATATACCGGCGATGATGCACAACGTCTTGAAACATTGAAGACGATGTACGAGAAATTCCCGTTCTTCCGTTCGTTGATCGATAACCTGCAAATGGCTCTCGCTAAAGCAGATTTGACGATTGCGAAGGAATATGCGGATATGATCGCAGACAGCACGATTCGTGACCGTATCTTCACACAGATCGAGAACGAATATAAGCTGACTTCGGATATGATTCTTAGCATTACAGGACAAGATGAGATCCTGGATAATGTACCAGTTATCCAAGAATCGATTCGTCTGCGCAACCCGTACGTTGATCCGCTGAGCTACATGCAGGTTCAATTGCTGACAGAGCTGAGAGAGCTGCGTGCGAAGGAAGAAGACGATCCTGAATTACTTCGTGAAGTGCTGCTTACCATTAACGGAATTGCTGCTGGTCTGAGAAACACGGGCTAACGGCAATCCTATAACCGGGCAATTCGGCTTGCTATAAGCTGGGTTGCCCGGTTTTTTTTGCGTTAAAATATACGTTTTCTCATATGTGCGACGCCTCCGCCAGGACAAAGCAGCCTTTTGCGCTTGAATTTTACTTAGCCCGCCTATTATTTATCCTCCTTTAAAATCCGCTTAAGTTTGATTTAAGGTACAACCCTCATCATAGTAATCAAGCAAGCGACATCAATTGCAAATGCGATTGTAATGACAAAGGAGCGATTACGATGAATAATAACGAATTTGAAAATAACCATGTTAACGTAAATGATGCAGATAAAACAGAATCTACGGCAGAACATAAGCCATATACTTATACTTATGGACCTAACCGATCCGCATCCAGCCTTCGTGAAGCCTATGAGAATCAATTGCAGCGTATGGAAGGCATGGATGGTTCTGGCGGAGGATCCGGCTGCAGCGGCAAGAAACAAGGAAAAAAATCGCAGGCTAAAGCGATGGTTGCAGCATTCCTCGTTGGTGCGGTAGTAATCAGCGGTTTCATGTATGCTTCGGACCGGACGAACCTGTTTACCGGTAATCAGGAGTCTTCGGCAGCTGCAACATTAGCAAGTAATACGGCGCAGCAGGATGCAGGTGTCAAAACAGCTTCGGTAAGCGTAGATGCATCTATCGCGGATGTTTATAAAGCCACCTCTCCAGCGGTTGTTAAGATTGAGAATTATGCAGAGCCGGTGCAAAGCAGCGGCAGAGGTTTTGGAGGAAGAGGCGGCTGGCAGGGATTTGGTGAAATACCGCAGGCACAAAGCAACAGCGGTCAATCCGATTCGACGGACAGCTCGCAGCTGCAGCTGAGCGGCACGGGAACAGGGTTCTTTTTCGAATCATCCGGCTACATCCTTACGAATGACCATGTCGTTGCAGGTGCGGCGCAAGTGAAGGTGCAAGTAGAGGGCTACGATGAGCCGTTCGTTGCTGAGGTTGTAGGAGAGAGTGCGGATCAGGACTTGGCTGTACTGAAAATTACCGGAACAAAGGCCTTTCCAACCTTAGCAATTGGTGACTCTGATAAGACTGCTATCGGGGATTGGGTGATCGCGATTGGCAATCCGTACGGTTTCGATCATACCATGACGGTTGGTGTGCTTAGCGCGAAGGAACGTCCTATTACCATCAGCGAAGATGATGGCAGCGAGCATCAATATGAACATTTGCTGCAAACCGATGCTTCTATTAATCCGGGCAACTCCGGCGGACCGCTTTTAAATGCCAAAGGCGAAGTAATCGGAATTAACACGGCAGTGAACGCGGAGGCACAAGGCATCGGCTTTGCGATCCCAACAAGCACTATTCAAGAGACACTGAAGCAATTGCTTGGCCGGACGGTATAATGCACTTATCCTTATTATAAAAGCTAATGAGCAGGGGTCCGCGTTTGCGGGCCTCTTTGCTTTGCTATTTATGCGCAAGAACCGATATAATAGATCAGATGTGAATGGAGGATTTTTGGGTATAATGAAAACTTCATCTGGCTATTGGACAGCGGTTATAATGGTTATTATTGCTGCAGCCTGTTATGGCATTATGTCGCCGGTTCTGAAGCTGTCTTATAATCATGGCTATACCTTTCAGCAAATTACGGTCCATCAGGTTGGAATAGGTACTGCGCTGCTGTGGATTCTGATCCTGATCAGGCCGCATTCCTGGAGCAAGCTGGCTTTCAGCTTCAAGCATTGGGGGACCTTAGCGTTTACCGGCATTTTTGGCCTGAGCATGACGACGGTGTTATATAATCAAACGTTGGAGAAGCTGGATGCTTCTTTCTCAATTGTCTTGCTTTTTCAGTTCATGTGGATTACGATTTTTCTAGAAAGTTTGTGGAAGCGGAAGTGGCCTACGAGATGGCAATGGGCGGCCATTGTTATGGCCATGGCAGGAACGGTAATGGCTGCTGGACTGTTCCATAATAAACTGACACATATCGATTGGGCCGGCGTAGGATTTGGACTTGCCGCGGCGGTATCGTACAGCCTGTTTTTATTTCTGACTGGCCGAGTGGCGCCTGATTATGATCCTGTTTTTAAGTCGGCTATTATGATGTCATTCGGGTTTATGGTGATTGCGGCCTTATATGGCTATAAAGCATTTGCTGGCGGTTCGGATCAGGAATGGGGACTCATTGGCTGGGGATTTGCGCTTGGCCTGCTTGGGCAGGTTCTGCCGTCTGTCTTCTTTAATGCCGGTATTCCGCGGGTCGGAAGCGGACTGGCTTCCATGCTTGGAGCGATGGAGCTGCCCTTCGCGGTTGTCAGCGCCCGGCTTATTCTTGGAGAGCCGATATCCGTTAGCGGTATAGCAGGTATTATACTCATTCTGGGCGGCATTGTGCTTGCCGAGTACGGTGCGCGCCAAAAGGCAGCAGATCGTTCAACGTAGGATCAGGAAAAGCACATGATCAACGATGCTTACGAAGTTAAGAATGATCATGAAAAGCACATGATCATTCTTTGTAGGAGGATGAATAGTGAATGTATTGGAAGCCCGCCTCGCCCGGTTAGCGTTGAAAGGCGACCAGCGGGCATTTGCTGAGCTTGTAGGGCTGTATCAGGACAAGCTGTTTCATATGGCCTACAGAATGTTATATAATCGCCAGGAGGCGGAAGACGTCGTTCAGGAAACCTTTCTGCGCGTCTATAAAAATCTGGAGCGCTATGATGAATCGCTCAAATTCTCCACCTGGATTTACCGGATCGCAACGAATCTGTGCATCGACCGGTTGAGGAAGAGGAAGCCCTCGTATTCGCTGGATGCAGAGTCGACGGATCATGAAGGGCTGGATGGCTACTCCATGATTCCAAGCGATGACCGCACGCCGGAATCGGAGCTGCTGCTGTCGGAAACCCAGCGTATTATTCATGATTCGATTGATTCGCTGCCCCCAAAGTATAAGACCATTATGATGCTTCGCTATATTCAGGAGATGTCTCTGCAGGAGATTGGCGATGTGCTTGATATGCCGGTGACGACAATTAAGACGCGCGTTCACCGCGGCAGGGAGTTTTTGCGGAAAAAGCTGGAGCATAAGCTGTAGTCCGGGAGCAGCATACGTTTTGCGGTGAATTATAATCTTGTATAGAGAGCATTTTATTGTTCAAAAAAAGTGAAACATCTGGTGCGAGCTGTACGTACTCTATAAATGTGAAGAGCTTATGCGCAAGCAAACGAAAGAAAGGACTGGCTGCTATGAACTGCAACGTCGCGGTTGTATGGATGCATGATTATTTGGACGGCGATCTGCCGCGTGAAGATGCGCGAGAATTACAAACTCATTTGCATTCATGTTCCGCTTGCCTGGCCCGCTTTGAACAGCTGGAGAAGACGGAAGCGATGATGCTGGGTACAATGGAGCATACCGTTTCTGTTCCCGATTATGATAAATCAGCTTTGACTGACCGTATTATGGCGCAGCTGCCTAAACCGGCAAAAACAAAAGAGCGTCGCGGCTTGCTCCGGTATATTTATAAATATCCGGGTCTTACTGCTGCTGCGTTGTTCGTGCTTGTTATGCTTGGCAGCTTCACTTCAATGTGGGAGCAGGATTCCAAGCTGATTGTATCCGGTGAAGATCTGCAGCAGGTTGTCATTAATGGAAACACGGTTACGGTTCCCGAAGGTGCCCATGTGAAGGGTAATTTGGTTGTCGAGAATGGAACGGCTGAGGTAAAGGGTGAAGTAGATGGCAATGTAACCGTCATCGACGGCAGCCTGAATCTTGCATCAACCGGGTACATTGCAGGACAAAGCCGGACCATTGATCAGGCGCTTGACTGGTTCTGGTACAAAGTGACGGAAACGTTCAGCGGATTGGCTTCTTAGAACGAACTGCCTCTCTTGCAGAGAGGCAGTTATTTTTTTTTGAAAAAAAGGGTTTTGAAGTGCAATTCTAGAAAAGAATAAAGTTGAATCCAAAAAAACGTAAACCGCTTAGGAATAGAGCGGTATATGTTTAACGGGTGGAATATAGGCAGAAGATAGAGAAATCTTATAGGTTCTTAAAGAATGAGTTGTCGTTGGCAGTTTGGGGGTTGATCTATGAATTACTTCAATGATTTGACTTGGAATGGTTGGATTAAGGACATCATTGATATCGGCATTGTTAGTTATGTCATCTATAAACTGATATTGCTCGTAAGAGGCACCAGAGCTGTTCAATTGTTGAAAGGGATTCTGGTTCTGGTCGGTACCTGGGCGATTAGCACATGGTTTAATCTGTATACGCTGAAATGGCTGATGAACCAGATGTTTACTTTTGGCGTTCTGGCGGTATTTATTATTTTCCAACCGGAGCTTCGGCGTGCGCTTGAGCAATTGGGGCGTGGCAAGCTGTTTGCCCGTACGTCTACGCTGGAGCGGGATATCGTAGCCGAGCAAATCGAAAGTGTCATGAAATCTGTGCAGTATATGGCTCAGCGAAAAATCGGGGCATTGATTGTCTTTGAGCGCAATACCGGAGTAAGCGAGCTGATAGAATCCGGGATTCAGATGGAGTCGCGGATTACTTCCGAGCTGCTTACTAATATTTTTACACCTAATACACCGCTTCATGACGGGGCGGTTATTATCCGGGGCAACCAGATTATGGCTGCTGGCTGTTATTTGCCGCTCTCGGAAAATCCGTTTATCAGCAAGGAGCTGGGGACCCGTCACCGCGCTGCTATCGGGGTGAGCGAGGTCAGTGACGCTGTTGCGGTAATCGTATCGGAAGAGACTGGACAAGTCTCCCTTGCGATTAACGGCATGATTGTCCGCGATATTAAGGAAGAATCGCTTATTTCGAAGCTGTTCGAGGAGCTGACTCCGAAACAGACGAGCGGCAAGGAGCGGGCAACCGTTTCCTCGTTCTCATTCTCGTTCTGGAAGCGGAAAGGAGGCCGCGATGGATAAGTGGTTAAGTCATCCGACGATCCTTAAGATTCTTTCTGTGGCGATTGCGCTGCTTCTATGGGCTATGGTCCATTTTGATCCGGAATCAACTCCGGCCACCGTGACCTCTACTATGGATACAAAAGTCATTGAGGCCGCCTCGGTTATTCCGACCGGACTGGATGAAACAAAATATGCACTTGTAAATGTAGAACCTACTGTTGTCCGGCTGGTCGTAGAAGGACGCAAAGCTAATCTGTTGACGATGAAGGACGAGGATTATGCGGTACATCTGGATTTGAGCCATGTGACTCCTGGCGAGCATGTGGTGCCGCTGACCTATGATTTGCCCAAGGGCATTAGTCTGATTGAAATGTCGCCTCGTTCCGCTACAGTGGATATTGTAGAGATCGAGACGAAGACGTTTGATCTTGGGGTCGCAACGGAAGGGACGCCTGCGAATGGTTATATAGCCGGAACACCCACGGTGAAATCAGGCACGATCGTGAATATTACGCTGCCGAAGGATGAGATGGCTCTTGTCGGGGCGGTACGTACAACCGTGGATATTGAAGGCGCTGAGAAGAGTGTCGTCAATAAGAAATCGCAGATTGTCGTGTATGATACGGAAGGTGAAGCGATGGAGCATGCCATCATCAGGCCTTCTACCGTAGAAGTTGAAGTACCCGTTACTCCGCCTCTCAAGACGATGCCGCTGCAGATCGGATTCACGGGAAGTCTGCCGGATGATCTGAGCGTCAGCTCCGTGAAGGCGGATATTGATAAAGTTGCGGTATACGGCGACCAGAAGCTGCTGGATTCGATGGACACGTATATTGGCGGCGTTACAATTGATTTATCCAAGATCAAGGAATCCGGCACGGTAAAAGCAAAGGTCACGGCGGTGGGCGATGTGAAAATGGTCGAGCCGTCGGAAATAAATGTAGAAATTACGGTTGTTCCGTCCCAGACGATGACGCTGGACCGGAGTGTAATCTTGAATGATTTGCCGGAGGGCCTCGCAGCGGCGTTCAAGACCCCTGCTGACGGACATATCTCCATAACCGTCCGCGGCGCGCCTAATATGCTTGCAGCGCTTCAGAGCGATGATGTGCGTCTGACAGCGGACTTAAGCGGGGCTAAGATTGGTCAAGCAACGTTTCCGCTCCTTGTGAAGCTGCCGAGATTTATTGATCTGGCCGGGGGAGCTCAGAAATACACAGTTACACTAGATATTACAGACAAGAACGCCTCTGGTGGGAATAATTCGGACGGTGTTGGCGGAGACGGGAACGGGGATGTGCCGGCTGGCGGCCAACCGGAGGATACTCCTAGTCATTCGTCGTCACCGGATACGAATACGGGAGCAGGAAACGGTACCGCAAATGGCTCCGGCTCCAATACGGAGACGAATACAGGTTCAAATTCTGATCCTGCTTCTGGCACGGATAACGAGACAGATCCGGATGCCGGCCATTAACGAATGAAGGCTAAGAAGCGGGAAAAGCGGTAATTAAAAGTAGTTCAAAAGCGGCCTCAGATCGAGTAGGATATGGAATAGGCATTGGAGCAGCAGATTTAACGACTAAAGGGGCATGAGAAATTATGGGGAAATATTTTGGTACGGACGGAGTGCGCGGAGTAGCCAATCAGGAGCTGACTCCGGAGCTTGCTTATAAAATCGGCCGCTGCGGCGGTTATGTATTAACAGGACAAGCGGATAAGCCTAAGGTGGTTATCGGCCTGGATACGCGGATCTCCGGTCCAATGCTGGAGGCTGCGCTTATTGCAGGTCTTCTGTCAATCGGTGCAAGTGTTATTCGACTTGGCGTTGTATCGACGCCGGCGGTTGCCTATATGACACGAGAGTTAAAAGCAGATGCAGGCGTTATGATCTCGGCTTCGCATAACCCGGTTCAAGATAACGGCATTAAGTTCTTTGGCGGCGACGGCTTCAAGCTGTCCGATGAGACAGAGCTTGAAATAGAGCGTCTGATTGATGCGGAAGCAGATGAGCTGCCTCGTCCAATCGGCGGCGATATCGGCACGGTAACAAATGATGACAACGCGAAGTTCCGTTACCTCGATTATTTGAAAACAACAATAAACGGCGATTTCAAAGGTCTGAAAATCGTCCTTGACTGCGCGCATGGCTCGGCTTATGAGCTGGCGCCTAAAGTATTCCGCGAGCTTGGCGCGGAGATTATTACGGTTGGCGCGGAGCCGGACGGCCGCAACATTAATGCGGGCGTTGGTTCAACGCATCCGGAATATTTGCGTGAGCAGGTACTGGCACATGGTGCGGATCTGGGTCTTTCGTTTGACGGCGATGCTGACCGTCTGATCGCGATTGACGACAAAGGCGAGGAAGTCGACGGCGATTATATCCTGTGCATTTGCGGCGACGCGATGAAGCGGGCTGGCAAGCTGAAAAACGATACCGTTGTAACGACGGTCATGGCGAACATCGGTTTCTTCAAAGCGACGCAGCGCCTTGGCCTGCAAACGGCTCAGACAGCTGTTGGCGACCGTTACGTCATGGAAGAGATGCGTAAGGGCGGCTTTAATCTGGGCGGCGAACAGTCCGGCCATGTTATTTTCCTGGATCACAATACAACGGGCGACGGCATCCTGACGGCTTTGCAGCTGGTAGATACGCTGGTAAGCTCGGGCCGCAAGCTGAGTGAGTTGAAAAACCTGATGAGCAAATATCCGCAGGTGCTGGTCAATGTTCGTGTAGAAGACAAGAGCCTCTATGCAGGAAATGAAGCCATCGCTAATGCGGTTGAGGAAGTTGAACAGGAGCTTGGCGATAACGGACGCGTGCTTGTCCGTCCATCCGGTACGGAATCGCTGATCCGCGTGATGGCGGAAGGTCCGGAGAAAGATCAGATTGAAGATTATGTGGCTCGCATCGTTGACGTGGTGAAAGAGCAATTAGGCTAAACGTTAGCGGGCTTAAGCCTTATGTGCAGGGATTGGCTTAGTATTGCCGACAAATGTAAAAGTCTCCACAGAATCGTGGAGACTTTTACATTTGCGGCTAGGTGAATGAATATATAGGTAATGTAAGGGAATTCATTTGCTTCAGAAATCAGGGCAAATATAAGGCAGGGCTTGGGCCATTCGGACGAGAAGGCGTATATTCCTAGGAGAAAATGCGGGCGTTGTTCGTCCTGCGCCTAAAGTTCAGGTTGCGAAACAAGTCGAAAGTGAATATGATAGGAAGTATGATTCCAGCAGGAAAGCGAGGACAGAGGTTAAATTAACGTTTTATAAGCGCCAGAGCTTCAGGGGATGATGCCTTCCGATTCGATTGTATGGACGGGAGGATCATACGGAAGCTGACGAGGTGAAGGTGTTCGAATTATTCGGCGGGGACCTTCCGGTTATTGCACAGCCAACCGAAAGCCGACACGCAAAAGGATTGGGCGACCGATCTTACAAACGTTCGGCAGGCTGCACGGATTGATTTCGAGTGATTTTAAACATGCTCCCGTATGTCTATGGTGCCGCCTGAGGGGACGGCACGGGCAGTAGGGGAAATAACGCCTGTGCCGCATATAGGCTGGCAGCCGTAAGTCTAGTTGGGAGACAACTATCGATTATCGGAGGTCTTTATATATGTGTGGTATTGTTGGATATATTGGTAAACGTGATTCTCAGGATATTTTGATCGAAGGGTTGAAGAAGCTGGAATACCGGGGTTATGACTCCGCTGGTATTGCAGTATTCACAACGAACGGACTGGAGATCAAGAAATCCAAAGGCCGTCTGGCTGTGCTGGAGGATAAGCTGCGTGATGAACCGCTTGAGGGATCGGTTGGTATCGGTCATACACGTTGGGCAACTCATGGCAAGCCATCTGACCTTAATTCGCATCCTCATACAGATAACTCGGCGAAGTTCTCGGTTGTTCATAACGGCATTGTCGAAAACTACCTGGATCTGAAAGATGAGCTGATTGCGAAAGGCCATCGTTTTGTGTCGGAGACTGACACGGAGGTTATCTCGCATCTGGTTGCTGACGAATATGACGGCAACATTGTCGAAGCGGTACAACGCGCTGTCAAACGTATGCGCGGCGCATTTGCGCTGGGCGTACTGACGGAATTTGAGCCAGAACGTCTGGTTGCGGTTCGTTTTGCAAGCCCGCTTGTTATCGGTATCGGCGAAGGCGAGAACTTTATCGGGTCGGATATTCCGGCAATTTTGGAGCATACTCGAAATGTATACATCTTGAACGACGGCGAAATGGCTGTATTGACACGTGATGGTGTCGAACTCATGACGACAGAGGGCGAATATATTTCCAAGGAAATATACCATGTCGATTGGGATCTGGTGACAGCGGAGAAAGCCGGATTTGATCATTTTATGCTGAAAGAGATTTATGAGCAGCCGAAGGCTTACCGTGACACCATGCTGGGCCGCATCGCGGAAGATGGCAAGTCGGTAAACCTGCAAGAGCTGACCATGACGGAGGATTATGTGAAGTCGATCCGCAAAGTGCATATCGTCGCTTGCGGTACGGCATACCATGCAGGTATGGTTGGTAAAACAGTAATTGAATCGCTCGCGCGCATCCCGGTTGAGACCGATGTAGCGTCCGAATACCGTTACCGTTCGCCAATCATTACGCCGGATACACTCGTAATTGTTGTCAGCCAATCGGGCGAAACAGCCGATACGCTGGCTGCGCTTCGTGAAGCAAAACGCAACGGTGCCCGCGTTCTGGCGATCACTAACGTTGTAGGCAGCTCGGTTGCCCGTGAAGCAGATGATGTACTCGTTACTTTGGCAGGTCCTGAGATTGCCGTAGCCTCGACGAAGGCTTACACTTCGCAACTGGTCGTATTTTATCTGTTTGGCCTGCATCTGGCTGGCATTCTGGGCACCAAAGATGCAGCAGACATTGCTGGCCTCATCACTGCTCTGAACGAGCTTCCTGAGCAAGTAGAGAGCATCCTTGGGAATGCTCCGGTGCTGAAGCAAATAGCTGAGTCGATCTCGCATCATAAGAGCCTGTTCTTCATTGGCCGCGGCGTGGACTATGCAGTCGCGCAAGAAGGCTCGCTGAAGCTGAAAGAAATCTCGTACATCCACTCCGAGGCGTATGCTGCGGGTGAACTGAAGCATGGTACACTGGCGCTGATCGAGGATGGCATTCCGGTTATTGCATTGGTAACCCAAGAAGAGCTGTATGAGAAAACGCTCAGCAACATCAAGGAAGTAAAAGCCCGCGGCGCTCATGTTCTGGGCCTCGCAAATGCAGGCAGCGAAGTTGAGGTTGGCAAATCGGTTGACGAATTGTTCGCAATTCCGAAGACATTGCCGATTCTTACACCAGCTCTGTCGGTTGTGCCACTGCAGCTGATCTCCTATTACGCATCGCTGGCTCTGGGCCATGATGTTGATAAACCGCGTAATTTGGCGAAGAGTGTTACGGTGGAGTAAGGGTTAGCTTGAAGCTTTTAACTGACTAATAAAGTCAATAGATGATTGTAAAAGTTTGTAACTGGAAAATAGTTGTTGTAACTGACTTCTTAAGGTTGTTCTGATACTCAGAACAACCTTTTTATTTTGACTGCGTGGCGGCTTTATAAAAGCTCTTAACAGTAAATGTGACATAGATTTCTTCAGATTAATTAAAATCCCATAAAAAGCGTTCAGAGCCGACTCAAGCAATAACGTTGGTTTTAAGAGATGTGACTTGCATAGCTCCTAATAAATGCATTATTAATATTCATGATTCTATATATGTGATACAGCCTTGGTTTTCAGGCAAACTCTCTATACGTAATTAATATTTTCTATTATTAAGAGATCTAGTATAATAGGTGAAAAAATATATCCCAAATTATGAAGAATATCTCAACTAATTAATCAGGGAAGATATCTTCCAGGAGTTTTCTTCTGAAACAACTTGTGTATCAGGGGAATGCTGTTGGGGCGCGGGATCAGAAACATAAAGAGGTGTTTGCTGTGAAAGATATTCTAGTCAATCCTGCTAATTGGACGAATATACTAGCGCTTATTAGTATTGTTATTGCAGTATTAGCGGCATTATTTACTTTTTTCCAGTGGAGAGTAGCACGAAAGTCTTATAAACTCCAGAGAGCTGCCTTTAATGATAGTAAGATAAGCATTTCACTTCAAAATATAGACGAATGTTTTATTCATAACGATAAAAATGCCGATGATTTGCATTACTTTTTTTATCTGAACATTGTTAATTTATCTGACAGGCCAACATCTATTAATTTAGTTAAGCTAATCCTTCATTTGGATAATGGCAAGGAATATTATATTACTGCATCAGAAAATAATAAATTATATCCTGATAACAAGAGGTTAATACTTCCGGCAAATATATCTCCAAGAAGCTCTATTGTAGGATGGACTGCTTTTAGTATTAATAAGAAAATATATAACGAATTACAAATAGAAAGCCATACAATTCTTGTAAGTGATATTCATAAATTGATTGCTAAACAAGAGATAATTTATATACATGAAGAGGTGATAGGCTATGACATCTAAAAACGGTTGGTGGAAAGATAAGAGCTTTGAACAAATTCCACGGCTAGAGGTTATTCATAGTGCCTCAATTACGGCACAAAGCACAGCCAATAATAAAAATGTTGCATTACTTATACTCGATGTAAGCCAATATCATCATATATATCAAATTATAGAGGCACATGAACACATGAAATCAGCAACTATTCAAACGACTTGGGGGAAAACACTTGATAGTGAAGATATAGTATTACGGATGCATTGGTTAGAGCCAACTGAAGCTCAATTCGACATATTATTAAATATAGAAAGACATATGACTACAATTGATTTAATTATAAAATCTCAGCTGGTTTATCTTCAGCCTGGTAAATACGGCGACATTGTAATGACAACATTAGAAAATCCAAGAGTTATAGTTGAAGTTCCATCAAGAACATTTGCAGCTCAATGGGAAAAAATCAAGAAAGAGAAGCTGCAGAAGAAGTTTAAATCTAAAGGGTTAAATAGAAGTGAAGTCAGGAAGGCAATAAATGATTACAACAAAGAAATGGATTCATTATTAAACTTTAGGTTGAAAAGACAATAACTTAACTATCAAAATTTATATCAAAGCTACATAAGTTATTCAATGACATCTGAACAGACTAAGAACCAGCCCCGAAGTATATTATGCTTCGGGGCTTTATTTTATTGGTGAGGATCATAATCAGTTTGCTAGTTGCCGCTTCAAAAAGGGGCAAGACCAGTCGATTAGAGGTCTCTCCGAATCGTTTAAGATTTCTTTAAGATTTTACAGGGGGAGTGCAAAGTATAATTTTTTTGATAGGGAACAGGGAAAGGAAAGAGTCATCCGCTAAGCATGAAATACAGCGATATAGAAGATTGGAGGAATACATATGAATCAATACAAACGAGTTCGGCGATTTCTGGCGATGGTCTTGTCCGTTGTCATCGTTCTGGGAATGATGCCGATTACGAAGACAGCAAGCGCGGCAGCGTCTACGGTCAAAGTGGTTCAGATCGCAGCGGCTCAGAAGAATTCCATTGCCTTGAAGTCGGACGGCACCGTCATCGCCTGGGGAGACAAAGTCACCAGTTGGGCCAAGCCGCCTGAGGGGCTAACAGACGTAGTAGAGATTTACGCCAAAGATAGCATCTTTTTGGCTCGAAAATCGAATGGCACGGTTGTTGCATGGGGAAATAACGACGCTGGTGAGCTGAATATACCTAACGGTCTGAACAATGTCATCTCTATGTCATCAGCAGGTCATCACACCTTAGTGGTATCGAAGTCAGGCGTGATCAGCGGTACCGGTAAGGTAATCGGCTGGGGGCTCAACGGGAACGGACAATCGACTGTGCCAGCTGATGCGCAGGCTGCGGTCACCAAGGTAGCAGCAGGTGCTTATTATTCGATGGCCTTAAAATATAACGGCACGGTCGTCGATTGGGGATCGAACGGATCCGGTGCGACGAGCAAGCCCGCAGATTTGTCTAATGTGGTTGCCATTGACGCCGGATACTTTTATGCCTTGGCTTTAAAGTCGGATGGTACGGTTGCTGCCTGGGGCCAGGAATATGAGGGGAACGGGATTCTCAATGTGACAGGTCTAACTGGTATCACAGCCATATCGGCTAATAGTACACATGCATTGGCGTTGAAGAGCGACGGCACGGTTGTCGGCTGGGGGAATAATAATTATGGCCAAGCGACCCCGCCTGCCGGACTTACGGATGTTGTTGCGATCTCAGCGGGCGTCGATCACTCTCTGGCATTAAAAAGCGATGGCACCGTCGTTAGCTGGGGCTCGCAAACATCGGTGCCGGGCAACAATGAGTTGAGCAATTTGACGATTACGGAGGGAACTCCGTCCCCTGCGTTCTCTTCCTCTGTTACTTCGTATCAGTATGATATCAGCCCTCATGAAACAAGCGTCCATATCAACGCAGTTTTGAAAGACACTGCTTATTCTGAACTGTATATCAACGATCAGTTGCAAAAAAGCGGATCGACTGTCGCAGTCGCAGTTCCGGCTACCGGGGCCGTGATCAAGATTCGAGTGGGGCCTTATATGAAGGAATCCAAAACCTATACACTAACGATCTCGCGCGACCGCGAGCCGCCTTCGGTGACTTTTTCTCCCAATGGTAGTAGTGCGACACCATTAAGAACGATTTCGACTATTGTTAAGGTCACGGATGCAACGAGCGGTATCGATGGGTCTACCCTGGAGTATGCTTGGTCACAATCGGCTTCTGCTCCTGCCAGCGGATGGACTAGTTTCTCTCTCTTGCCAGCTACACAACTCGCGCAATTTACGCACACCGGTGCGGATGGAAATTGGTATTTGCATATCCGGGCAAGGGATTATGCAGGGAAATTGGCGGAAGTGAGATCAGAACCGTTCTTGATTGATAACACGCCTCCGATGCTAAGCTTGACGATGAAGAAGGCGGACGGTACTGCGTATCTGGAAGATACCTGGTCCAACCAGGAAGTTGTCCTAAGCGCCGCAGCGACAGATGCACAAAGCTCCAGCATAACAGTTAAGTATACGCTCAACGGCGGCAAGACATGGACGAGTTATACAGGTCCGGTTACGATATCTGATTCCGGGATTTATACAGTTATCTTTCAAGCAAGCGATGCGATAGGCAATGTGCAAACCGACAGCCGCACCGTTAAAATCACCCAGGGTGACTTAAAGCTGACGATAACAAAGGTGACTGACGGCGGCGAGTATTCAAGCGGGGACTGGACGAACAGCAGTGTCCGGGTAACTGCTGCGGCAGAAACCAAAGCAGGCGAGACGATTATCGCCGACTCCTTTACTTGGGATATGAACGGAATAGATATGGGAAAATATTCTGGGCAGCTGATCTTTTTTCTAAATGACGGTATGAACTCTGGCGATTTCAAAGTAACCGATTCTCTTGGGAATAGCTTGACTGCTCCATATGCGGTAAATATTGATAGGACGGAGCCAACGGTTTCTTTCACTCCGAATGGCAACGGATCACCTGCGAGAGAGGCATCGGTAAAGGCAACGGTTGCCGACAGCGGAGGGAGCGGGCTGGTAGAATCTACACTAGAATATGTATGGACGCAAGGTACAACGGAACCAACAGACGGTTGGTTGCCATTGAATAATGGCAGTACATTAACGAAGGAAGGCGTAGATGGGAATTGGTACTTGCACATTCATGGGAAGGATACGGCAGGCAATAAGGTAGACGCTGTATCCAGTCCTTTTGTGCTGGATAATTCGGCTCTGAACAGCACGCTCAGTCCAGATACGGGCAGCTTCGACAAGAAGGAGTCCGCGCAAGCCGATGTAGATACGATGCTGACGCTGAACGGCAATACGTTGGTGGGGATCAGCAACGGAACAGACGAGCTCTTAGCCGGAACGGATTACGTGATCACGGGCAACACGGTGATCATCCGGAGAAGCTATCTGAGCTCACAGCCGGAAGGAACCACTAGCCTGACGTTCACATTCAGCGGCGGATCAGCTCAGATGCTGACGATTACGATCGACGACACAACGCCGTCGAGCAGCACGATTAGCCCGGATATAGCCAGCTTCGATAAGAAGGCTTCTGCACAGGCAGATGTCGAAACGACGCTGACACTAAACGGCAACACATTGGCTGGTATCAGCAACGGAGGCATTGCGCTTGTCGCTGGCACCGATTATATAGTCTCGGGCGATACGGTGACGGTTCTGAAAAGTTACCTGGCTGAGCAGCCGCTAGGAGTAACAAGCTTGACATTCACGTTCAGCTCGGGGGCGATTCAGACACTGATCCTTATGATCAGCGACACAACACCGTCGAACAGCACGATCAGTCCGGATACAGGCGACTTCGATAAGAAGACTTCTGCACAGGCAGATATAGAAACAACGCTGACATTAAACGGCAACACGTTGACCGGCATCAGCAACGTAGGCACTGCGCTCGTGTCCGGCACGGACTACACAGTGACGGGCAGTACGGTAACGATTCTGAAAAGTTACCTGGCTACACAGCCGGTAGGCACAACAAATCTGACTTTCACATTCAGCGGTGGAGCAGACCAGACGCTGACCATTACGGTC